>Ga0123355_10000044_pt1 | contig 123217 bp, 107 predicted proteins | sample TergutEmb28metaG_3_FD_89872 | JGI IMG/M metagenome (GOLD analysis project Ga0123355, IMG submission 89872) | Embiratermes neotenicus P1 segment gut microbial communities from Petit-Saut dam, French Guiana - Emb289 P1 | ecosystem: Host-associated > Arthropoda: Insects > Digestive system > Gut ...
GACACGTATTATATTACGTTTCACTTTCCTTGTAAACCCCCGGTTTTTCTACACTTTCTTCCCACCGGCATTTGAGACGAACGCCATTATAGGCCTTTGCTTTTACCTTGTCAAGGGGGTTTTAAAATATTTTTTATTTTTTTTATCTGCCAATCCAAATAGTTTTCATATTTTATTTTCCGCTAAACTTTTCATAGTATCGAAATAGACATAACCATTGTATATATAGTATTTCTCCTGAGTGTTGGTCATTAAGCCCTGCTATTTTTCGTGCTCTGGTCCATTGTTTTTTTGTGAAAAGTCGAGCTATACCGGTGCCATCATTTTTTGTAGCTATGGAAATAAAGCGTTGATATCTTAACATTTGTTGTTTAAAAATGTCGCATATGGCTTTTTTCTTTATATGAAGCATCACTACATCGACACCAGGCTTTGGATGGAAATCATCACGAGAGAAGTAATATATCACTTCTATGTCAAATTGTGGCTTTAGTATAAGGGAAGTTTTATTTTCCCGAGGGATGCCCATAAACCGCTTGGCTGCGCCTTTTTCTATTACAAGCCATGCATCTGATGGTGGGTTAACTGAATGGGCTAGTTTCATTATGATATCCGTTGTGTGATTGAACGGGATATTTGCGAAAATTTTGTAGGCCCCTGTGGTCGGGAGATTCCACCTTATGAAGTCCTGATGGAAGAGTTTGAGTTTGCTAGTTGCTTCATATTTGTATTGTAATTTTTCATAGAGGTTTTTATCGATTTCAACGGCGGAGACTTTGTTGCAATATCTTAGAAGGGCGTCAGTAATGTGGCCTTTACCCGGGCCTATTTCTATTACATGGTCGTCGGGATTGATGGTGGTTTTGTTTATTAGCCGTCGGATTATTTTTGTACTGGTAAGAAAGTTTTGCGAAGCCCATACTGGTGGGCAACTTTTTTTGGACATAAAAAAACACCTCTTTATATTCAGATTCGCGAACATAAAAAGGCGCACTTAACTAAGGGCTATAATTGCCACTTACAAGTTTAGCGCACCTTATTTGCTGTTGCGAATCCGAATTATACTCATCGGTGTATTTATACCTCCATATGTTTAGTTTTAGTCAATGACAGTTTATCTATAGACTTAGGACGATGTAAAGATAAAAATCTACTATATACATTAGTATATAACATTTCGCAGTGGTAAGTGATGCCCGTCATCCCGGATTTGGCTTAGGATTTACGTTGATTTTCAAATATTGTTACTTACAGTGCCCCGCGCCTATGAAGTATCCATTTGTCTCTATCCAATGGGTCTATTCCCCGTCGTTTTGCAATTACTCCCTGCTCCAAAAGACATTTTTTATAACCCCAGAAGTCCATTCCCAATATACCCCGCCCTGATGTTAGGGACGCAAATGTAACAGGATAGTCCATTGAGGTCGCTACCGGGACTATGGCTTCCACTTCTACTTTGCCGTTTTTCATCACTGGAGCGTCAAACTCGCCACGCATTTTTATTATATCGCTGATAAGCTTTCCGCAAAGGGATTCCTCAGTTGTGAGCTTTAACTTGACCATGGGTTCTAATAAGTCAGAGCCTGCATCTTCAAGTGCCTTCATTACCGCAATAGGGGTTGCAAGGAAAAAATCCAATGGATGAGTATGAAACTTATGCTCCCCACCGTCGATAAGAGTTACTTTAAGGTCGGTGACCTCCCAACCCAGTCGACCTTGCTTTATGGCTTCGGCTACCGCGATGGCAACATGGTTTTGATAGCGGAACTGCAGGATATGTCCTTTGATTATTGATTCGTATTGGAATCCGCTACCTTGTGGTAATGGGTCAACCTGGAGTTTTACTACAGCCCAACAGGGCTTAGGCATTGTATAGCTCTCAAATCCTATGCCTCTTTTTGACGGCGTTTCTTTGTAAATAACTGAAGGCTGGGAAAATGCCACCTTCAAATCATAACGCTCATTAATCAGATACTCCAGTATTTCTAGCTGAATTTTCCCCATTATACTAATTACCAGCTCCCGCTCTTCCTTATGCCAAATATAGTCCATCAGCGGATCTTCATCAGATAATTCGGAAATGGCTTTATGGAGATGATTTTCCTTACCGGTAGGGCCTTTTACTTGAACCGTAAAAAGAGGCGTAGCTATTTTAACGCCGCGCCAATTTGCCACTTGACCAATCATATCTCCGATTTTTGTATTTCCAAGGCCGCATATGGCTGCTATTTCGTTGCCATTGAGTTGGCTTATATCTTCACGCTTCACCCCTGATATTCTACGGATTTGTGTGATTTTTTCCTTAAAAGGTTCATAACCAGGTCTATGGATAGTTACGGTATCGCGATTTTTCAAGCTGCCTGTATACATACGTACATGAGCCATTTTACCGATGATTTTGTCATGTTCGATTTTATAGATGATTCCGGTGGGTTCGCCCTCTGGAGATATGAATCTTGGGGGTAGATATTTTTTTATGGCGGATGCCAATGATATGATACCCGTTCCATTTATTGCCGCTCCATAGATTAGGGGAAAGGCCGTACAATTCGCTGTTTGTTTTGCTAGACTGGATTCTATATCCAAGATTTGCCCATTCAGGTACTGGTCTGCGAGCTCTTCATCGTTTTCGCATAACTCAAAAATGCTTTCTTCGGATAAATCGTCGATTGGAATTATTTTGGAGCTAAACTGCGACTGCAGTGCCTGTACAACATCTTCAGGCTTACAACCGTCACGGTCGGTTTTGTTTACGAAAATAATTATAGGGATGTTCATCTCCCGTAGGGCTTTCCAAAAGCGTTCTGTCTGGGACTGTATCCCTTCTGCAGCCGATACAACCAAAACAGCCCCATCCAAAACGGACAGGGCTCGTTCTACTTCACCAGTAAAATCCATATGACCGGGGGTGTCAATTATATTTATTCGCAAATCTTCCCATTCAGTAGCTACCGCAACCGACGCAACAGATATACCCCGCTGTCGCTCAATGGGCAAGAAGTCAGTTTGTGTATCGCCCCTATCTACTGAGCCTAGATTTCGCATGGCCCCGGTATAGTATAAGAGCTGCTCTACAGTTGTGGTCTTTCCCGCGTCTACATGTGCAAGGAAGCCTAGATTGACTATATCCATTTACGCATCTATAACTTCTTCTTGTTCACTCTCGGCGATTTTGGCCATACCTACCACAGTAACACCTTCGCCCATATTAATTAGTTTCACCCCAGAGGCATACCTACCTTGAGTGGAAATATCCGCCACCCTTATCCTAATAATTACACCTTCGGAGTTAATCAACATTAGCTCGTCATTTTCGTTCACAGCGGCTACTCCTACTACTGGGCCGCTTCGAGATGATGGCTTATAGATTATTATTCCTTTACCTCCACGGTTTTGACCTCGACATTCTTCTAGAGGTGTACATTTTCCTAGACCATTTTCTGATACCAACAAAACTTGGCCGTCTGCTACTGTTGCACCTACTACATAATCATCAGCTCGTAGAGTTATGCCTTTTACACCGGTAGCCATACGCCCCATGGATCGTACATTGGTTTCAGCAAAACGGATACCACGACCGCCGGAGGTAGCTATAAATACTTCTCGGTTTCCGTCGGAACGTAGCACAGTTATCAAATTATCTCCTTCACGAATGCCCAGGGCATTGAGTCCGGCTTTGTTTATTTTGGAAAAAACCGAAAGTTCAATCCGCTTTACTATGCCCTCTCGGGTCACCATTATCAGATATCCATCCCATTGGTCACGAGTTACGGGAATCATTGCGGCAATAGTTTCTCCTGGTGCCAAGTTTAATAAATTGACTAAAGCCATTCCCATAGCTTGCCGTCCGGCCTCAGGTATTTCAAAGGTACGTAAGTGATATGCCCGGCCAAAGTTGGTAAAGAACAGTATATGGTCATGTGAATGAGCCACAAATAAATCCTTTACTAAGTCCTCATCCCGAGTTTGCATACCCACCACACCACGCCCGCCACGGGCCTGGCTGCGATAGGTATCTAGTGGGATACGTTTTATATAGTTTAGATGAGACAGGGTAATGGCAAACTCAGCTTCGTCGATTAAATCTTCGGTAAGGATTTCCCCTGGGTCATGTAAGATTGCAGTACGACGTGAATCCCCGAATTTATCTTTTATTAGCGTAATTTCTGCTTTCAGGACTTCCAAAAGATATACATCATCACCAAGTATATGTCTTAGTTCTGCTATCAATGCTTGTAGTTCGGCGTATTCTTTTTCCAAGCGGTCACGTTCTAGGCCGGTAAGAGCGCGGAGACGCATATCTACAATAGCCTGAGCTTGCGCCTCTGTGAAGGCAAAGCGTTCTATAAGTTTTACTCTAGCTTCTGCTGTGTCTTGGGACGAACGAATCAAAGCAATGATTTCATCTATATGGTCCAGAGCTTTAAGTAAGCCTTCTAGTATATGAGCACGTTTTTCCGCTTTGTCTAAATCAAATTGGGTACGTCGGGTTATTACTTCCTTTTGGTGGGCAATATAATGCTCTATCATTTCTGCTAGGTTTAATATTTTAGGCTCGTTGTTAACCAAGGCCAACATGGTTATTCCAAAGCTCTCCTGTAGAGGAGACAGCTTATACAGCTGATTAAGAACTACGTTTGCATTGGCATCTTTACGTAACTCGATGATTATACGGACACCTTCACGATTTGACTCGTCACGGATATCGGATATTCCGTCGATTTTTTTTTCTTTTACTAGGTCTGCGATTTTTATTATTAGATTGGCCTTATTGACTTGATATGGGATGGCTGTAACACGGATTTGCTCCCGGCCCTGGCTCATTGGCTCTATTTCTGCCTCGGCTCTAAGAACTACCCGGCCTCGACCTGTACGATAAGCTTGCTTTATAGCTTCTGTACCAAGAATAGCCCCACCTGTTGGATAGTCTGGGGCTTTTATTATATCTATAAGTTCTTTAATTGGTGTGTCTATGCCTTCTTGTTGGTGAGTAATTCTGTGGACAACTGCGGATATTACATCTGTGAGATTATGAGGCGGGATATTAGTAGCCATACCTACAGCAATACCCATTGAACCATTGACCAATAGATTCGGAAAACGAGCAGGTAAAACAGTGGGCTCTGTTTCCTCACCGTCGTAGTTTGCTACAAAGTCAACAGTATTTTTCTCAATATCTGAGAGCATCTCCACGGATAGACGTGAAAGCCTAGCCTCTGTATAACGAGATGCTGCTGCACCGTCTCCATCCATTGATCCATAATTGCCATGACCTTCTACCAATGGATAGCGCATAGCAAAATCCTGAGCAAGACGAACCATTGTCGGATAAATAGATTCCCCATGGGGGTGGTATTTACCCATGGTTTCACCCACAATACGGGCGGATTTTTTAAATGGCTTATTGGGCTCTAAGCCCATTTCATTCATAGCATAGAGTATACGACGGTGTACGGGCTTCAGACCGTCGCGAACATCAGGCAAGGCCCTAGATACGATTACGCTCATGGCGTAATCTATAAAGGAGTCTTCCATTTCTGTTACGATATTTCTATCAGAAATACGATCGAAATCTTTTGTAGGTTCCATATATTCTCCTTATACGTCCAAGTTGCGTACCTTTAACGCATGTTCTTCAATAAATTCCCGACGGGGTTCTACTTTGTCACCCATCAATTGAGTAAAAATAATATCAGCTGCTATAGCGTCATCCAACTTTACTTGTAAAAGAGTACGCCGTTCCGGATCCATAGTAGTATCCCATAATTGCTCGGCATTCATTTCTCCCAAACCCTTGTATCGCTGGATATTTATATTACCTTCTCGACCTATTTCGTCCAGGATTGCGTCTCGCTCTTCATCTTTATAGGCATAGTATTTCTTTTTAGCTTTTTCTATTTGGAAAAGAGGGGGCTGTGCGATATATACATAGCCTTCTGCAATAAGCTCCGGCATGAAACGATACATGAACGTGAGAAGCAATGTGCGAATATGAGAACCGTCTACATCAGCATCAGTCATAAGCACAATTTTATGGTATCTGAGTTTGTTAATGTCGAAATCCTCATGAATACCTGTGCCAAAGGCAGTAATCATCGCACGGATTTCTTTATTAGCTAGGATATTATCCAAACGCGCTTTTTCTACGTTCATGATTTTACCACGTAATGGAAGAATAGCCTGAGTCTTGGGTGTGCGGGCATTTTTTGCGGAACCGCCGGCAGAGTCACCCTCTACTATGAAAATTTCACATTTGGAAGGGTCTTTTTCTGAGCAATCCGTAAGCTTGCCAGGCAAGCGGCCACTATCAAGTGCTGACTTACGGCGTACATCCTCCCGAGCTTTTCTCGCAGCATCCCGAGCACGGGCTGATATTACGCACTTTTCCAATATAGCTTTCCCAGCAGATGGGTTTTCTTCTAAAAAATATGTGAAGTGTTCTCCCAATACAGATTCCACTGCGGTTCTCGCTTCGCTATTGTTGAGCTTACCCTTGCCTTGGCTATCGAATTGCGGCTCTTCTACTTTTATGCTTATTACCGCGGTTATGCCTTCACGGACATCTTCTCCCGTGAGATTACGGTCTTTTTCCTTCAAGATACCAAATTTACGACCATAGTCATTGAGGGTCTTGGTTAGGCTGCTCCTGAACCCTGTTGTATGGGTACCACCATCATGAGTATTGATGTTGTTAACAAATGAATATGTGTTTTCACTAAAACCGTCATTATACTGAATTGCAATTTCTACCAGCACATTGTCATGTTTGGCTTCGCAATAGAATACCTCAGGTGTCACAGGAGTCCTGTTTTGATTGATATAGGTGATAAATTCCTGAATACCACCTTCATAGCAATAGGAACGGGATTGATGAGGGTCTGTACGTTCATCTGTAATTTCAATTGTAAGACCTTTAGTGAGATACGCGATTTCTCTAAAACGCTGTTTTAGGGTATCAAAACTGTATTCCAACTCCGCAAAGATTTCTGGATCTGGCTTGAAGTGAACAAATGTGCCATGTTCTGTGGTATCACCAATAACAGTAAGCTCCATAACCTTGGGACCGCGGACAAATTTTTGCTCATATAGCTTTCCGTCTTTATGAACCTGAACAGTAAGCCACTCAGAAAGTGCATTTACAACAGAAGCACCAACACCATGCAAACCCCCAGATGTCTTATATCCTCCCTGGCCAAATTTACCCCCGGCATGAAGCACAGTAAAAATAACTTCTACAGCAGGTAAACCAGTCTGGGATTGAATACCAACGGGGATACCACGCCCATTATCCCGGACAGACACAGAATTATCCGAATGAATTCGTACCTTAATATCATCGCATTCATCCATAAGAGCTTCGTCTACAGCATTATCCACTATTTCATATACAAGATGATGCAAGCCCTCAACGGATGTATTACGGGCGTACATACCAGGGCGTTTTCTTACGGCTTCAAGTCCTTCTAATATTTGTATGCTGTCTGCTGTGTACTCTACCGACATCTTTTCCTCCAGTAAAAAATTAAAGTATATAACTAAAAACGAAAGAAATATTTTATAATCTAACAAATAAATCGTTTAATGGTTTACCAAAAACGACAAAACTAGGATAAGTTTATTTCTCCTTGTTTTACCCGTATAACATTGGCCTCAGCGATATTACGGGTCAGTACATCCTCAAGGCCAGTGCAGGTGATAATTGTTTGCAAATCTGTAATCTGTGTCAGCAAAAATTTTTGACGACTGCCGTCAAGTTCTGACAAAACATCGTCTAACAGCAGAACCGGGGGTGATTTACCCCCGCTTCTCATAATTTCTATTTCCGCAAGCTTTGCTGATAGTGCTGCTGTGCGCTGTTGCCCCTGTGAACCAAAGTTTCGGGCAGGTACTCCATTTATAGCAAACATTATATCATCTTTGTGGATACCAGTGGATGTTGTTCCGGTTATAATATCCCGTTCATGGGATTTTTCTAATGTTTTGCGGTAGGTTTCCGGGTCTGGAATGTTGGGCTGGTAGGTAAGAAACAGCTCTTCTTTGCTTTCAGTGATATGACTGTGTATACCCTTAGCAATTGTGCTTATTTTATTTACAAAGGCTGTCCTAGTTTGCATGATTTTGCAACCGCTTATTTTTAATTGTTCATCCCATATAGATAAACTATCTACCTGCCGCCGGTCCTTACGAAGTAGTTTAAGAAGCTGATTACGTTGTTTCAAGGCACGATGATAATCCCGGAGGTGACTATAATAAACCGGAGATAACTGACAGATTTCCATATCCATAAACCGCCGTCTTTCGGCAGGACCAGATTTTATCAGTTGTAAGTCACTTGGTGAAAATAATACTACCATCAATTGCCCAAATAATTCCCGAGTATTTTTTATTGCTACTCTATCAATGCTAAAATTTTTGTTTGACTTAGTGTCGGATAATTGTATTTGAGCGTCAATTTTAAAGCTGGCATCGTCTTTGTTTACATCCACCCGGACAAATGCTTCATTACATCCAAACCGCACTAATTCTCGATTATTATCGGCTCTTGGACTGCGTCCAAGGGCGCAAAAATATATGGCCTCCAGGATATTGGTCTTTCCCTGTGCATTGTCCCCATATAGGATATTTGTGCCTTTGGAAAGGGGTACATAAGAAAGAGATAGATTACGAAAATCCTTTGCGGTTATTTGGGAAACCCACATTAGGCAGGACCTCTTAGGGGTACTATCAAATATTTGTACTGGGTTATTGTTTCTCCAGTAAGACTTTCAATGGTGCATGGACTACGAGAGGTATTAAACTTGAGCACTATACTTTCTTCCTCAATAGCCTTGAGTGCATCCAATAGGTAGCGAGGGTTGAAGTAGATTGTCATATCTGTCCCGTCGGTTTCACAGGGAATCTCATCATAGGTATGACCTTTTTCTGATTTGGAGGTGATTATTAACTGGTCATCTTTGATATCCAGAGTAATAGATATTTGTCTATTTTCCATTGCAACAAGGACTGACCGTTCCAAAGACCCAAGCAATTGCTGTCTGTTTACAACCATCATGGTGGTAAAATCTTTGCTAAAAATCTGATTATATCTTATAAAGTCCCCTTCAAGTAACCTAGCGGACAATGTAAAATGACTTGTTGAAAAAATTGCACGCTTTTCGGTAAATGAGAATGTAATCTCTTCTTCATTATCGCCGGAAATTGCCCGACTTAGTTCATTTAGAGCTTTAGCTGGTACAACTGCACTATTGTCTGGACAATCCCCCTCAAGATTTATTGACCTATATGATATGCGGAACATATCAACGGCAACTACCCTCAAGGTGTTTTCTGCAATTTCTAATAACTCTCCAGTTAGTACAGCCTTACTGGGGTCAAGAGAAACAGAAAAAATCGTCTGTTTAATCATATCCTTCAAGGTCACAGCCTTTATATTATAGCCATCACTGGCTCTCTCCATTTCTTCTTGGGGAATAGCGGGGAATTCTTCGGCAGGTAGTCCAGATATTTCTAGTTTCGCTTGTCCTGATTTGCATATGGTAATAAGTTTTTCGTCAGTTTCGATATCAATATAATCCCCAGGCATCTTCCTTATAATTTCTGAAAAAAGCTTAGCGTTGAGGGCAACACTTCCAGAAACTGAAATATCAGCTGGGATTGGAGTTGTGGTTATACTCATTTCCATATCATTAGCACATAGGGTAATGCCCACCCCATCTTCCGCAATAAAAAGTATACACTCCAATATGGGAAGAGTAGTCCGGGAGGACACGGTACGCCCTACTAGATTGAGGGCCTCTTGCAATTGATATTTTTCACATATAAGTTTCATGTCAATCTCCTTTTATTATTATGTATTATTTAAGGTAGTAGTAGTTGTAGTAGGGGCTGTTGAAAGGTTGATAAGTTATCGCGGGACTTATACGGTACAGGATTGAGGCTGTCTATAAAGATGTTGAAAGATTTCGGGAAATGATAGACTTATCCAGGAAATCCACATGGTGAAAATTTCGACATAAATTTAAATTTTTATGCCCAAAATATCAACATAGTTTTGCACAGGATATGCACATTGGACCATTTCGAAAGAAAAATGGCAATTTGTACTTTGATTTTGTTTTTTTCGAACGTATTCACTAATCGCCTTGGATACTTCGCTCCAAATCATTGACTGTCACTCGTAGTTTTTCATCGGTTTCTATTTCATTAGCGATTTTTTCACAACTGTGGATTACTGTGGAATGATCTCTGCCACCAAAAAATTTGCCTACATCCGGGAGAGATACGTCCAATAGTTTGCGGCTTAGGTACATAGCAATCTGTCTTGGCATTACTATGCTCTGGGTGCGCTTGCGGCCTGCCAAATCAGCGGTTGTTACACCAAAATGGGATGCAACTACTTGCTGAATATGTGGTACAGTTACATCTGGCTTTTGGTTGGGGGTAAGCAGGTCCTTTAGGACTTCTTCAGCCAACTCTAAGGTAATTTTAGCATTGGTAAGCTTTGCATATGCTGTTAGCTTATTAAGTGCTCCTTCTAAGTCTCTTATATTAGAAATGATATTCCTTGTAATAAAGTCTTTTACAAGCTGTGGGATATTTAAGTGCTCTATATCCAGCTTTTTTTCCAGTATTGCTGACCGGGTTTCATAGTCTGGGATACTTACATCAGTCATCAGGCCCATTGCAAACCGTGAGGTCAGTCTTGCTTCTAGGTTTGCCAGCTCCTTTGGGGGCTGGTCGCTGGTAAATATTATTTGCTTATTATTGCCATGTAATATATTAAAGGTATGGAATAATTCCTCCTGGGTTCCCTCTTTTTTTTCCAAGAACTGAACATCGTCCATAAGAAGTATGTCTAATGAGCGGTATTTTTTCTTAAAATCGTCCATCCGCTTTTCTCGTAATGCGTCTACAAAATCATTTGTAAACCCTTCACTTGTTACATACAAAACATTTAAATGAGGAAATTTATCCACTACATAGTTTCCGATGGAGTGCATAATATGAGTTTTTCCAAGGCCGACTCCCCCATATAGGAATAAGGGATTGTACTCCGTTTGACCTGGATGTTCTGCTATGGCTTCTGCTGCAGCGTATGCTAGCTCGTTGCATTTTCCTTTTACGAATGTATCAAAGTTGTAACGACGTCTAAGGTTGGTACGGTCATAGTTTTTGCGCCGGACCAAGTTGGTTTCGTCAAAATCCTCTGGTGAAACAATTCTTACCTCAATATCTCCTATACCAGAGACAGAGCGCAAGCACCGTGTTATTTCTGAAAGATAACGTTTTTCTATTGAAGGTTTATAGAAATCTCTGTTTGTCTTGAGGGTAATGACTCCGTTTTCATAAGAAAGGGGAACAATAGAAATAATGGCGGTGTCATACACCACTTGGGTCATTGAATTTTCCAAAAGAGGTAGGGACTGCTGCCACATAGATAAGATATCCACATTGACCTCCATGATTTTAGATTGATATACAAGGTTTTAGCGTCAGACAAGGCTAGTTTTCCACAATGATATCCACAGGATGTGCATAACTAAGCTATAGCCAAAGAAATATAACAGAAATTTACTAGACTGACAAGAAAATTTCCACAACATTTCCCGAATATGTGTATAATCATTTCCGTGAATTTCCCAATTCTATAAAAAACAAAGCACTAATCTAAATGCGCCATATGTTTTTTCTAAGCACGTTCGCTATAGTTATTGACGCCATTTAAGGGAAAGCATATAATGGCCTTTGTCAATAGAAACATGTCAATGAGTTTATTGGTAATCTTTCGAATTTTGTTAGCAGAGGTGAAAGCATGAGTAAAAGAACTTATCAGCCTAAGAAGAGGCAGCGTAGCAAGGAACATGGTTTCCGTAAACGCATGAGTACGTCCAACGGGCGCAAAGTCTTACAGAGAAGACGCTTAAAAGGCAGACGTGTATTATCTGCATAAAGCATGTATAAAGCCCGCTAGCCGGGCTTTTATGCATTCTCTAAAGAAGACAAAGATGTTTAAAATCGTATATGATAGTGGGCAAAAGACTGTAAATTCATTGTTTGTGATGTATGTATATACCAATAATTGCACTTATAACCGATTAGGTATATCAGTAAGCAAAAAAGTGGGAAATGCAGTTACTCGTAATAGACTAAGACGATTAATTAAGGAAAGCTGCCGCTTAGAATCCGGATGTATAAAGTGTGGTTTTGATATAGTGGTTGTAGCTCGTCAGGTAGCCGGTACTTTACAAAGGGATGGCTTGTTTCACAAAGTAGATAAGGCCTTGAGAAACCTTTTTATGAGGATGAGTTTGTTAGTCGAAACGGATGGATAATGGGAAGCAAAATTGTACTTGAGTGCTTGAGGTTTTATAAGAAATGGATTTCGCCAATGCTTGGCCCAAGATGCCGGTTTGAGCCTACATGTTCTATGTATATGTATGAAGCAGTAGAGCGATATGGTGCATTAAAAGGTGTTTGGATGGGGTTAAAGCGACTGGCCCGGTGTCAGCCATGTTGCCGAGGCGGTTATGACCCAGTGCCATAATGATGAAAGTATAGTTTTGTCATTAATGGTAAAACCGGAAAAGTAACACCAACAAAGAAGGGAATAAAGTACATGATTTTAGGTTATTTGCAGTCAATACCATCTGATATTTTGGTTTTAGCCCGTCAAGTACAGGCTGACCCTGGATTTATTGTGGGGCCTATTGCGGCCTTTTTTGGTTTCATACTGGACATGATGTTCAGACTTGTTTATTCAATAACTCCAAATAATTCATTAGGATTTGCCATAATACTACTTACCATAATAGCAATGACCTTAATGTTGCCGTTAGGTATAAAGGCCCAAAAATCCATGACGAAAATGCAACAGCTTGGTCCCGAAGTAGATAAAATAAAAGCAAAATATGGTGGCAAGCCTACTGACCCGGAAATTAAGAGAAAAATGGACGGTGAAATACAGGCCCTCTATTCAAAAAACAAGATAAACCCATTGGGTGGATGCCTACCAATGCTAATCCAAATGCCTTTATTCTTTGCTTTGTTATATATCATGCAGCAAAGTTTCTTATATGTAGGTACCCTCAATGATCTTTATATGAATTTAGCTGAGGCGGTACAGGCGTATCCAGGTTATCAAGGCGTAATTTGGGATATGGCAATGTCATATATTCCACAGGGTTGGCAGAATACAGCAGCAGAGGTTGCCGCACATTTTTCATGGATAGAGTATAATGGAGTCATGGTATTAGAAGATTGGAATAGTGTTACTCAAGCTTGCAATATAACCGGTTGGTCCTATGCTGCGGCAGTTGAAGCAGTAGGAGGCAATTATATTAACATAGCAAATACTGCTGACCTTTCCCGAGTTCTCAACAGATTCCAACCCTCAGATTGGGAAATAATATTACGTGAATATCCAGCCGCTTATGCTGGACCGATTCATGGATTGTACGAGTATAAAAACAGTATAGAAATTTTCTTCGGACTTAATTTGATTGAAAATAGCGGTATGAGTTGGCCTGGTGTTATTGTTCCTTTCTTTACAGTAATCACAACCCTTGGACAATCCTGGTTATCACAGTTGGTTAACAAACCTAAGGATGACAAGGCTAAGACCCAGCAGACTATTATGATGGTAATTATGCCGATATTCATGGGCTTTATAACAATTACAATGCCTGCTGGCGTTGGTTTGTACTGGATATTCTCCAACTTATTCAGGTTGATACAGCAGATTGTTATGAACTCAAAGCAGGGTATAAAATTCCGCCTTCCTTTTGCCAAGGCATCTGAGCTGTAAAATTAGGTCGTGTGAGGATATGAGCTTAGTATTCTAAGGAGAATTGTATGGATACCAATAAAATCGAAGTAGCCGCACGAACTGAAGAGGCTGCTATAGCCGAAGCTCTTGCAGCGTTAAGCGCAACAAGAGATGAAGTAAAAATTACTATATTGAATCATGGTACCAAAGGTGGGCTCTTTGGCATTGGGGCAAAGCCTGTAAGGATTTTGGTAGTAAAAAAATCTGAGCCAGCCGATGTGGCAACTAACTTCTTGAGGGATGTAACCCTTGCCATGGGGTTGGGTGTAAATATCGAAACTCAAACCAAGGATAGACAGCTTATTATTACCATGAGCGGTGATAATATGGGCTTGTTAATAGGCAAACGTGGTCATACCTTAGACGCGATGCAATATTTGACAAACCTGGCTGTTAATCAAGCTAGCGAGTCAAATATAAGTGTAATATTGGATACAGAAAATTATCGCAAGCGCCGCAGAGAGACCTTGGAATCCTTGGCATATGGTATAGCAAGAAAGGTAAAATCTACTCGCAAACCTGTTACACTTGAGCCCATGAGCCGCTTCGAGCGTCATGTTATTCATACAGCTCTGCAAGGAGACAGATATGTGCGTACTTCTAGCGAAGGTGGCGAGCCATATCGCTATGTGGTGGTTAGCCTAAAGTGATGGACTCAGATGTAATTGCAGCGATAGCTACACCGCCAGGCGTGGGAGCAGTTGGCATTATTCGTATTTCTGGAAAAGATGCCATTAAGGTTTTTGGTCGGATTTTTCGTAATTTGCCTCAGAATAAAGTAAAAAGTCATCAAATGTATTATGGGCATATCTATTCCGGCCCAAATGTTAACGATATTGTTATTGACGAGGTTATGGTCTGCTGTATGCTGTCTCCTCGTTCATATACAACGGAAGATATAGTTGAAATATATGCACATGGCGGTATGGCAACTGTACACGCTGTGTTAGAAGCAACAATAAATAACGGAGCGCGTTTGGCCCTACCCGGGGAATTTACAAAACGTGCTTTTTTTAATGGACGGATTAACCTAACTCAAGCAGAGGCCGTAATGGATTTAATCAGTGCTAAAACCGATGCTGCAAGATATGCTGGGTTGCGGCAATTAGGCGGGGGACTTAGTCGCCGTATTTCAGATGGCCGGGAACAACTCCTTACATGGATTGCCAATATTGAACTCTCAATTGATTATCCGGAGCATGAAGAGGAGGCTATGAATCGCGAGGCGATTTTGTATCAAAGTCAGGCGTGGCTGGATGATATGAATATTCTCCTAAAAACCTCTAATTTTGGACGAGTTATTAGGGAAGGGGTCAAGACCGTCATTTTGGGTAGGCCCAATGTAGGAAAATCTACATTGCTCAATGCCATAATAGGTGAAGATAGAGCCATTGTTCATGAAATCCCCGGTACTACAAGAGATGTACTTGCAGAGCAAGTGAGAGTAGGGGATGTTGTATTGCATCTTATGGATACGGCCGGGATAAGGGATACAGAAGACCCTATAGAAAGTATAGGTGTAGATAAGTCATATAAAGTCGCACAAGAGGCGGAGTTAATTTTATATGTAATGGATAGATCTGCTCCTCCGGAATCTGAAGATATGAAAATCTTACGTGGACTGGAAGGAAAGCATGTACTGGTTATACTAAATAAATGTGATTTGCCTGCCGCGGCAGGTTGGAGTGATGTTGAATTCACTCATGAAGTATCGGCATATAATCGTCAGGGATTGGATAGTTTATTTGAAGATATAAATCGTAAATTTTGTCAAGGATTATTATCGTCTGACGACACTGACATTATCACCCGAGAGCGGCATAGCCAGTTGTTGAGAGCTGCTATTGTTTGTGTACGCCGTGCAATGGATGAGCTTAGGCTGGGAGTTGAAGAAGATTTGGTTTCTATTAGCCTAAGGGAGGCGTATACGGCACTGGGTGAGATATTAGGTCTGGAAGTTACCGATGATATAGTTGAGCGAATATTTTCTGAGTTTTGTGTAGGTAAGTAATATGAGTAAACATATAATCGTAATCGGTGGCGGCCATGCTGGATGCGAGGCCGCCCTCGCTGCTGCAAGGATGGGATGCAAGGTCACCCTTTTTGCCATGAGCCTAGATAGTCTTGCAATGATGCCTTGTAATCCTTGTATTGGAGGCAGTGCCAAGGGACATTTGGTACGTGAAATAGATGCCTTAGGCGGGGAAATGGGTAAGGCAATTGACGCTACCTTTATACAAAGTCGTATGCTTAACGCTAGCAAGGGTCCGGCTGTTTATTCCTTACGAGCCCAGGCGGATAAAAAACGATATATGTCATATATGAAACAGGTACTAGAGACAGAATCCAATATATCACTTCGTGAAGCAGAAATTGTTGATATTATCGTTGATGATAGTGGAAAAACCGGAAAAGTAACAGCGGTTGTTACTGAGTCGAGTTCTACTATATTGGCGGATGCAGTAATCGTAGCTACGGGAACATATTTAAATGCCCGTTGCCTATATGGCAGTACCGTAAATTACAATGGCCCAAACGGTCAACGCGCCTCCAAAGGACTCAGAGGCGCATTGACTCGTTTGGGTTTTCCTTTGCAAAGATTTAAGACCGGTACCCCCGCCAGAATACACCGACGTAGTGTTGATTTTTCCAAGATGGCAATACAGCCAGGTGATGAAAAACTTGTACCGTTTTCTTTTGAAAGCGACCCTAGATTATTGACAAGAGAACAGATACCATGCTATTTGACTTATACCAATACGGCAACTCATGAAATTATCCGCGAGTCACTACATCTATCATCTATGTACAGCGGACTCATTGACGCTACAGGTACTAGATATTGCCCTTCTATAGAAGATAAAATAGTCCGCTTTGCCGACAAAGACCGTCATCCTGTCTTTATCGAGCCTGAAGGCATGGATACAGAGGAAATGTATGTGCAAGGCATGAGCTCGGCTTTGCCTGAAGATGTGCAAATTCAAGTGTATCGCAGTATTGGCGGCTTAGAGCGATGTGAAATAATGCGCCCGGCCTATGCCATAGAATATGATTGCATAGATGCAACTCAGCTTAATTTGCAGCTTGAGGCAAAGCATGTAAATGGATTGTATTTTGCTGGGCAGATTAACGGTTCTTCCGGTTATGAGGAGGCTGCGGCTCAGGGCTTAATTGCAGGTATCAATGCAGCCGGAACTAATTTGATAATTGGCAGGGATGAAGGATATATAGGTGTTCTTATAGATGATCTTGTAACTAAGGGCACAGCAGAGCCATATCGTATGATGACCTCCAGAGCAGAATATCGATTATTGCTACGCCAGGATAATGCGGATTTACGTCTTACGAAGAAAGGTTGGGAGGCAGGGCTTATACCTACAAGTAGATATGAGACTTTGCTAATTAAAAAAAATGCAATAGCAAGTGAGATAAATCGGTTATCAAAAATTAATATAAGACCTGATGATGTAAACCAACTGTTAGAAAAAAGGGGTAGCGCACTCATATCAACAGGATGTAGAATAACAGACCTAATAAAGAGGCCAGAACTTACTTACTGGGATGTAATTAATTTGTCTCCAACTCCAGAACAGGAATTTCAGTTGCCTGAATATGTTCAATCTACAATCGACGAGCAAGTCAATATCCAAATTAAATACGAAGGTTATATTTCCACCCAGCTGACTCAAGCCGAGGCCTTTAAAAAAATGGAGCACAAGTCTCTCCCCGATGATATAGACTATGAAGGTATCAAAGGTTTAAGATTGGAAGCTAGGCAGAAACTTAACAAATTACGCCCTGTTAATCTTGGGCAGGCATCTAGGATTACAGGCGTCTCTCCGGCGGATATAAGTATTTTGTTAGTATATCTCAAGGGGAAGTTTGGATAGCACCCGACTAACCTAACATGCATATATTACTAAGAAGATTCCATCACACAGGAAATCAGCCGTAACATATGTACATAGTCCTAGGCAAATGCCGGGATTAGAAAAGAGGGTTTTGCCCTTAAGGAGGAATAGAAGTGGACTACCCACGGCTGACCTATATCAAACCTATTGCACCATCTATCGGTGTGTCCATCCCATACTTAAATGACTATGGAGTTACAACATACTTTTTAGAAGCCGTACAGCTAAACCCTGATAAAGCCTGGGCTTTTGTAAGTAAGCTCTGTGCCCAAAGTTTAGATTTGGAAGCATTACAGGAAGTTCTTGGAGAAGATGTGTCTTATCGACAGGTGCTTGCTGCCGCATATGTAAGTGATACAAAAAAATCCATGACCCGTTCTGTATATATCGAAGACCCAAAACGTAACTTAAGACAAATCTTACATTTACGTATGGTTAAAGAGCCGGATAGATATGGCCCTTGGAAAATATACTCAGTGGAGCAAGAAGAGTGCGCAAGGATATATTAATTGAGTGGCTGGCCAAAAACGGCCAAAGCCTGACTGATTATCAATTAGGGCAACTTGCCGTGTATCAGGAGTTAGTGCTTACCGCGCCTATTAATCTTACGGCTATTACATCAGATGAAGATTTTGCTATCAAGCATTTTATAGATAGCATGACCCTGTTGCCATATATAGATAACTTTGAGCGAAATGTAATATGTATAGATATTGGAACTGGAGCGGGTTTTCCCGGTATTCCCTTAAAGATAGCACGTCCGGAACTAAGGATTACGTTATTGGATTCGTTGTTAAAGCGAGTCCTTTTTTTGCGTCGAGCAGTAAAGGAGTTGGACTTACAGGATATCGAGGCTATTCATGCCAGAGCTGAGGATGTAAAAGTCAGGTATGATGTTGCAATGGCAAGAGCTGTGGCCAGGCTGGATAAACTCCTTGGCTATGCTCTTCCACTGGTAAAGCCTGGTGGTGTATTCCTTGCAATGAAGGGGCCCGAGGTACAGGATGAAATAAAAAACGCCAAACCTATTTTAGATAAGTTTGGCGCAGTAGTAGAAAGCATCGAAACGATAGAGATAGCTCCTCAGATGTGCCATACAGTTGTTAGCGTTAAGAGATACTAGCCCATTAAGGACTAGGCGAAAACACCGATGACCCAGGCTCAAGATTGGTTACGAGTACTAGGGATGCCGACGGATTAATATGAATCGTAAGCTGAATAGATGCCGGGTTCTTTCTAGTTCCTGCGGCAAAAGCTGTATCAAAAGGGATATTGTTATTTATAAGTACACCAGTCAAAAAATTAAACTCAAGTGGGTTTAGATGCTCGTTATTCATTATTTTGCGAAACAAAGTTCCTGATAATAAAGTTGAAATATGTGAATCAAACATTCGCGGCCTCCTGGCATATATAGCGAGTTAAATAAGAAACGGTCTAGTCCACGCAAAAATCGCGAACGCTTCTACGCGTTTTCGGCGATAGGCTAGACTGATTTCGAATTAATTCGCTATAGGAGTACGTTACCAAAGCGGTTTCCGCCAAAGTGACAAAACCAGAAAAGTAACTATTTCAATATATGCCGAGGCCGCGAAACAAGTGATACAGGCTAGAACACGGGTACAACTCCGCTATAGTTTTCTAATATAAATTCACGTACCCGTTCCGATTGCAGGTGCCGCAACAGTGTAAGCATTGCAGGGTTGTCTGCATCTTCTGGACGTACAACCAGCATGTTGGCGTAAGGGGTATCCGTTGTCTCCATAATAAGGGAGTCTCTGACCGGGTCAATGTTAGGTGCCCCAAACAGCACGTGGTTAGTGTTGATAATGGACATATCCGCCTCTTCATCCAGCATCACTCGTGGCAACATTGCGGCTGCGATTTGGACAAATTCTAGGTCAAGTGGATTATCAATAATATCATGGATGCTCGCCCCAAAGCCCGCATATGGATTGAGGGTCAACAGACCGTTGTTTTCCATAAGTATTAGTGCACGAGGGCCGTTGACAGCGCAGTCGGGTATCGCAATAAGAGCTCCTTGTTGCAGCTCGCTGATATGATTAATGCTTTGAGAATATGCTCCCATTGGTTCTATGTGGATAGCACCGACCACATGCAACTGATTCCCCGTTCTGTCCATGAAATTTTGCAAAAATGGCATATGTTGAAAATAATTAGCATCCAATGACCCGTCGGACAATGCAGGATTAGGGAAGCTAAAGTCGGTAAATACTCGGATATCCAGTCTAATCCCTTCTTCGAGTAAAAATGGACTAATAAATTCAAGTATTTCTGCGTGGGGGGTAGGGGTCGCACCTATTATGATTGTGATGTAGTCGTCGTCATTGCGGTTACAGGCTCCAAAGCTTAGAGCCAAAAGGGCAATACATAGTACCAATGCGGTTATTCTTTTCATTGTAGTTCCTCCGAATTTTATTTTTAACAAAAAAATAAGCCCTCAGGGCTTAATCCATTCCGTTTATACCTAAACGAACATCTTCCGGTTAGCTCATGCGTAAAGCTTTCCGGGGGAGTTAGCACCGTGCATATGCCGGTTGCTGGGTTTCATCGGGCCCTGATCCCTCCACCTCTCTGGATGTAGTTTATTTAGTTGTTGTAGTGTATGATAGCAGAAAAAATATTGTTGTCAAATATTTATTTTAACTCCACCCACCGCCTACGGTGGTGAGCTTCCAAACGAAAAGGAGCCTTCATGGTAAAAGAAAAAAATAGGATACCTTTATTTTATGCTGTAACGGCTATATATTGGTTTGCACTTTATGCATATGTACCTTACGTGTCGCCATATGGAGAGTATTTAGGGGCTGATTTACGACTGATTGGCATAATTGTTGGGTCTTATGGTTTTACCCAAATGTTAATACGTTTCCCTTTAGGAATAATTTCAGATAGGCTTGGCAAACGTAAGATTTTTGTGCTATCAGGATTGTTTTTTGCGACTGTCAGTGGCGTGCTTGTGTTTTTATTACCCCATCCCTTTGCTCTGCTCGGGTCCCGGAGCCTTGGTGGCGTTGCCGCGGCTTCTTGGGTAACCTTTGCGATATTGGGTGCGAGTTACTACTCACCGGAGGAAGCAGCAAAGTCCGTTGGCTACTTAAATTCTGCAAATTCCCTTGGTAGATTACTAGCCTTTGTAGCCGGAGGTTTGATTGCCCAGTGGCTGGGGGTGCCTTATGCTTTTTTACTTGGTGGGGGTGCAGGCTTAGTTGGCCTTATTGTTGGGTTATGGATAGTTGAGTCAAAACCTCTTATATCTGACAATTTGCAAAATAAGCAAAATTTACCAAAAATATCAGAATTGTTAACTTATGTTAAAAACAAGCAATTATTATATGCATCGTTTTTGGCTATTATATGTATGTATATATCCTTTGCAACAGCCTTTGGATTTACACCGCTACTGGGGGGAGGGGTTGGGCGCAAGTCGGTTTCAATTAGGAATGTTGGGTATGGTTGCTGCGATTCCCGGCCTACTTGTTTCGCCTCTTGCCGGGACTGTACTGCCAAAAAAAATAGGTCCGCGCAGTACTGTAGCAATTGGTTTTATACTAACCGCTATCGGCTGTGTTGCATTGATATTTGTATCTGAAATATGGCAACTATATACGGTTCAAATTATCATTTCTTCAGGGACTTCTATGGCTTATACATTATTGATGGGGTTAAGCATCTCTGATATACCACCTCAGGGGCGAGCAACGGCAATGGGATTTTTCCAGGCTACATACGGTCTTGGAATGTTTATTGGCCCCTTTGTAACAGGATGGATTGGGCACAGCTTTGGACTAGGAACTGCCTTTGGGGTTACCAGCGGAGTAGGGGTTGTAGGGATGGTGTTGGCATATTTAGTAGTACGAAAAAAACAGTAAGTACTCTAGTCAACTATAAAACCCTTGGTAAAAGTGACAAAACTGGAAAAATAACAAGCATTCCATTTTTTATTTAAGGATTTGTTGTTATACATGCACTGCTACACTCAATAGGTGTCAGGTAGTATTTACTAAGGCCAACGTATAAGATTTCATGTATACTAACAGCCTACATATCGTAACAAAAATTTAACAGGTACGTAATTGACACTCTGTATAGCGAATGATAATTTATTATGAGAATAGGGGAGGTGCCTATGAATCGGAAGAAAAAAATATTGTCAATAGTATGCACACTGGCCGTTATTATGATAGCAGTACCGCTTTTTGCTGCATATGCAACTAATAACAGACCGGTTACGGTGACTGTTGACGGTGAGCAAATTTATTTTCCCGATCAGGAACCCATAATGGTAAACAACAGAATCCTAGTACCTGTACGTGGGGTTTTTGAGCATATGGGCTTTTATGTAACGTGGAATTATGAAGATAGAGTTGCTAGGTTAGAAGGTAACGGAACAGTTGTAATTATTCCTGCTGGCATGGATTCCTTTGTTGTAAATAGTAGGATTGTGACTCCTGATGTCCCACAGCGAATGGTTGGCAACCGGATGCTATTGCCGCTGAGAGCTGTTGCGGAAGCTTTAGGTGGATATGCATATTGGGATAATACGAATAGAGTAGCTAGGATTACAAGTTATCAATCCGTACCTTCTCCTACCCCTATAGCAACACCTGCACCAACTCTATCTCCGACGCCTGAACCTACCCCTGAACCCACCCCCGAACCTACACCTGAGCCGACTCCAGTACCTACACCAGAGCCTACGCCTGACCCGACCCCGACCCCGCCTCCTGATGACAATGGAACATATGATAATGGTTCCCCTGATGAGCCAACGCCGTCACCTACACCTACACCTACTCCTCCGCCAGGGCAAGGACAGCAAAATCGTGAACCATTCCTCTATACTCAATCTGAAATCCAGTTACCAGATAGGCAGCTAACAGAGTATGAACGTGATGAGTGGATTTATGAATATCGTAGCAACGGTGGTCTCAGTGCATTTGAAACGCAAGTTATATATCTCATAAATAATATACGAGAAGAACATGGCCTAAATCGGTTATATGTTGACGAGAGATTGTCAATGGCAGCTCGTTTTTATGCGCAAACATTATCTAATTTAGATTTACCTTTAGCGCATAATGTAGGCCCATATTATGGAGCTGTTGGGACAGCGGCAGCATTTGGCGTTACCAATCTAGGTTGGTATGGTGGAATCGGAAATGGAGGTACATGGACAGCTACAGGCGTAGTTACTCTGTGGATGAATTCACCTACACATAGGAGTTTTATACTTAGAGAGGATAACAGATATATGGGTTTTGGCTCACAGCTTGGCGGGAGATGGTATGTATTTCATTATTTATTTGTAAGCAGAGATTTACAGGATAACTAATGAGCATCTTCCGAAATGGGGGAGACAAGCTTGAACCTCAGCTTGTTTTGCCCTATTTCAGAAGAGGTCTAGTCGGTATTTCGTACATGTCTCGCGATTATGTAATATAAACATACGGCTGGAATCCCCTGGATGACAGCCGTTTTTTCAATATTGAACATTAAGATTTGACAATACATCTTGTGATATTTCAATATTCAATATTGAGATATAGCAGTACATGTTGCCGTATTTCAATATCGTATATTGAGACAATCATACATTGTGCTTTGATTATGTTGGCAATTGCGTTATACTTGCTTATAAAATGCGCAATCTCAACTGTAATTAAATAATGAAATGGAAAGGTTTGATATTTTGGAATGGACAAAAGTATCAATTAAAACCAACTCAGCCTGTGTTGATGGGATGACAGGTATCCTTATGGATATGGGGATTTTTGGCGTAGAGATTATTGACGCCAAAGAAATGCATAAACATTTTGCTGAATCTGCGGGACAATGGGACTATATAGACGATAGCCTTATAAATGAAAAGTGTTGCTCTGAATCAAATGTAACGGTCGTTTTTTACCTAGGTATGAACAATAATAGCTACGAATTGATGACATTGTTTAAAGAGCGGATAACATCCCTTGCTTGTGACGACGACATGTTTAAATTGTTGGAGATAACGGAAGAGCTTGTTGATGACCAAGATTGGCTTCACGAGTGGAAAAAACATTTTCGACCGTTCAATATAGGAAAAATATTAATCACACCTGAATGGGAAATAGCTGACAATGACGCAGACCTAGTATTCACAATTGACCCAGGCTCAGCTTTTGGCACAGGCCAACACCCATCTACAGCTATGTGCATTCAGATATTACAAGGCATTGTTAGAGCAGGGGATGTTATCCTCGACATCGGTTGTGGAAGCGGCATTTTGTCAATTATCAGCTTGCTTCTCGGTGCTGGAGGGGTAACGGCTTGTGATATCGACCCGGTTGCCACTGAAGTGACTAAAAGAAACGCTATACTTAACCCCGTAGACATTAATGACTTGCAGATATTCTCAGGGGACGTTTTAACGAATTCCAGTCTTCGTCAACAGATATCCATGAAAAAGTATGACATAATAATTGCCAATATAGTAGCGGATGTAATTATTTCGCTCGCTCCTCTTATACCATCTTTGATAAAACCAAATGGCGTGTTCCTCGCATCTGGTATAATCACGGAACGCATTGATGATGTAACTTTCGCCATTAAAGCCTCTGGCTTTGCTCAACATGAAGTTACCAGCATAGACGGCTGGTGCTGTGTAAAAGCCCATGGGTAAACATTTTTTTATGCCAGAAGAACGAAATGGCGACATAGTAACATTCACTGATGCCCGCGCTCATCACTTAGGTAATGTCTTGCGTCTTCGTCCAGGGCAAGAGATAATCCTATGCGACGGTATGGAAACCGACTACATTGCAAGGGCAGAGTTGTTATCTCGGTCACAGCTTAAATTTAGTTTGTTTGAAGCCATGCCAACAAATACGGAGCTACCAATACCTATCACTCTTGTCCAAGGACTTCCCAAAGGGGACAAAATGGATTGGATTATTGAAAAAGCTGTTGAGTTAGGTGTTAGTAGAATAATCCCTGTGTATACAGAGCATACAGTAGTAAAATTAAATGATGCTGCACAAAGAAAACATCGATTTGAGCGAATAGCTGTTGCTGCAGCATCACAGAGTATGCGCGGTATTATCCCTGTAATAGATTTGCCAACAAGTTTTGAAAATGTTGCTTACCTTGAGCCAGACAACTTATGCTTAGTTGCACATGAAAAAGAAACCACTGTTAGTATAAAATCTGTGCTTGCAAGCTCATCTCCTAGGCCCATTAGCTTATGGATTGGGCCAGAAGGAGGATTTTCAAGTAATGAAATCGATGAACTTATAAAAAAAAATGCTATTACAGTAACCCTCGGACCTCGCATACTGCGCTCCGAGACCGCAGGCCTGGCAGCTCTTGCTCAAATAACCAGTAGCTGGGATTTTTGTGTATTTCCGAAAAAGGAGACTGACTAAATTTGATTTATTTTGACAATGCTGCATCAACAGCACCTCTAGGTACGCTTCATAATTATTATAATCCCTCTTCTCCCCATTGTCTTGGTATACAGTCTGAAAGAGCATTGAGGTCTGCTCGCAACCAAATTAGTGGTATTGTATCTAGTTTAAATAGACATTCTGAGCCCCCTCAGCATCTTAGTGCCACAGACGGCGATATTATTTTTACTTCAGGAGGAACCGAATCAAATAACTTAGCAATAATGGGCCACACCCTGGCTCATATTAGGCAGCCCATTGTAATCTACTGCTCAACTCATGAGCATCCGTCCTTGGTTGCTCCGACCCGCTTTGCAATTGCGCGCCACTGGGCCCGGGAAGCACCGACCCTGGAATCACTAACAGGCAAAAGTCTTCTTGTAATATCTCACGTCAACCATGAAACAGGTGATATAAACGACATTGAAACTATTGCATCTACACTTAAAGCAGCAAACCCAGAAGCAAGTGTCTTGGTAGATGGAGCGCAAAGTTTTTGCAAAGAGATGCTAAGCCTTAATTCAATTGATTTTTATTCCTTTAGCGGTCATAAATGTCATGGCCCCTTGGGAGTCGGTGGCTTATGGGTCCGCAAGGGCGCAAAACTGATACCACTATTACATGGTGGAGGGCAGGAAAACGAGCTCCGCTCAGGCACAGAAAATGTGCCAGGAATTGTTCAAATGGCCGAAGCCGCGCATTCCTTAGCGCAAGGATTTGAAGCAAACCACTCTCATGCAACAAGAATTAAAGGAATTATAATGAGTATCCAAGAAATTTTACCTGATGTCTTGATTAACGCACTTACGGCCAACACATCACCATATATTCTCAATATGAGTTTCTTAGGTGTAAAAGGTGAAATTTTGGTTCACGCCCTATCGGAAAAAGACTTATGTGTTTCTATGGGTGCTGCCTGTAGAAGCCGTAAAAGCGGTCCCTCGGCTCTAGAACTAATGGGATTTGCATCAGCTGTCGCAGAATCAGCAATCCGTTTTAGTTTTTCATATCTCAACACGCTAGAAGAGGCATACAAAGCTAAGGAACTGGTTATTGATCAAGTTCGAAGATTTCGCAAGATGAAAGGATTCTAAATGGAAACAGCAATTAAGAAGGTGCTTTTGGTTAAGTATGGTGAAGTATCACTGAGGAAAGGGAACCGCACCCACTACGAGCAGCAAATTATGAGTACTATTCGTGAGAAATTAAAGGATATGGCCTCCATTCGTGTTAGCCGCGAACAAGGCAGATTTCTCATAGAAAATACGCAAGGTGACCTTGACGTACAGGTCGCCTATAAGAAAATTAAATATATATTTGGTATCGCAGGGTTTTGTGCTTGTATAAAAACCTCTGCTCGTGAAATTAATGACCTACAGCGAATTGCATTGGATTTTTTCAGAGATGCGGTAACAGGAGCAAAATCCTTTAAGGTCATTACCAAGCGCAGTGACAAAACCTACCCACTACAATCACAAGAAATTTCTGCTCAAATTGGCGAGTATATTCTTGATGCTACTCCTACTATCAAAGTCGATGTTCATAATCCTGAGATAGTTCTCTGGGTTGAAATAAGGAATCACGTATATTTTTATGTAAATAGCTTTTCCGGTGTGGGTGGGCTGCCCTATGGAGCATCAGGAAAGGGGGTCTTACTATTGTCTGGTGGGATAGACAGCCCCGTTGCTGGTTATTTGTCTGCCAGGCGAGGTGTGGAGCTTTATCCACTCTATTTTCATTCGCCGCCATATGTTTCGGAACGGGTAATTGACAAGGTTCGTGATATTTCCAGTCTGCTTAGCAAATATACAGGGCGTATAGAGCTATCCGTGGTTCCCTTCACAGATGTACAGCTCTTTCTCCAAGAACATGTGCATGAAGAAAAATTAACGATTTTTCTAAAACGAGCCATGCTACGTATAGCTAGCATGTACTTAGAAAAACAAAAGGCTCACTGTTTAATAATTGGAGATAGTATTGGCCAAGTGGCTAGTCAGACTATGCATAGCATCGCGGCTGTTGAATCAGCATCACCATATCCACTCATTCGGCCGCTGTCGGTTATGGATAAACAGCAAATTATTGACATTGCGCGAGAAATCGGCACCTTTGATATATCAATTCGTCCTTACAATGACTGCTGCACCCTGTTTGTGGCCAAACATCCGGAAAACAAGCCAAATGCCACGATTATCGATAAAATTGAGGCAAGGTTGGAAGAAGAACTTGCTCCCTTGCTACAAAAGGCAATGGACGAGACCCAGTCGGAAGTGTTTTGATATAATTTCTATTCTCTTTGCATAAGGGCTGTCCCTTTACAGGGCAACCCCTTAACCTTATCGTTATATATTATAGAAAATGATAATTAGGAGATTCCTTTATAATTTGGATGTCATGTGGGTGGCTTTCTCTCAGTCCTGCTGGGGTTACTCTGATAAACTCAGCTCTGTTGTGCAATTCTTTAATGCTATCGCATCCGGCATAAGACATGCCAACTGTAAGCCCACCTAACAATTGTTGCAAAACTTCACTGAGCTCACCCTTGTAAGTTGTTCTTCCTTCAACACCCTTGGAGACCTTTATCGCACTATGGCTGGGATACTCACCTGAAATTTCTTCGCCATATGTGGTGGCGGCTTCCATTCCTCTATATACTTTATATTTTCGTCCTTGGTAAAGCTCTGTGGAACCAGGACTTTCGTCACATCCCGCAAAAAGATTTCCCATCATACACGCTGTCGCACCGGCGGCTAAAGCTTTTGTTATATCGCCGCTATAACGTACTCCTCCGTCAGCAATTATTGGAACTCCTTTTTGTCTAGCTATCTCGGCGCAATCCATAATTGCAGTGATTTGCGGTACTCCGATTCCAGCAATTACACGCTTCGTTGAAACAGAAGAAGGCCCGATTCCCACCTTGATTATATCAGCACCCGCATCTATTAAAGTTTTTGTTGCTGAAGCAGTTGCAACATTACCGGCAATTACGGCTAAATGAGGAAAGTCGACCTTTATTGTTCGTATTGCATTTACTACTTCATTGGCATGTCCATGGAATACATCCAAAGCGATAACATCTACTTTCCGTTTTGCGAGCAGTTGTATCCTGTCCATGAAGTCATCCATGATTCCTACAGCAGCACCAACCAGTAAGCGGCCTTGGGAATCTTTGGCGGACGAAGGATACTTTATTGATTTATTAATATCTTTAACGGTAATAAGACCCTTGAGATTGCCTTTATCATCTACGATTGGCAGCTTCTCTACCCGGTGTTTTATTAATATGGTCTTTGCCTGCTCTAAAGTCGTGCCAACGGGAGCTGTCACCAAAGGAGGCTTGGTCATTATTTCATATATTTTTTTTCCATAATCAGTCTCAAATCTCAAATCACGGTTCGTGATAATGCCTACAAGCTTGTCATGCTCTACTATCGGGACACCAGAAATACGATACTTTTCCATCAACCTATCAGCTTCATATACATAATGGTTAGGGGAAAGAAAAAAAGGATCTGTAATTACACCATGCTCAGACCGTTTTACCTTATCTACTTCCCCGGCCTGGGCTTGAGGTGACATATGACGATGAATAATCCCCAAACCTCCGCAGCGGGCTAGAGCGATAGCCATCTTGGCCTCAGTCACTGTGTCCATCCCGGCAGAAATGAATGGTATATTGAGTCTAACTTCTGAAGTCAAGGAAACGGTAGTGTCAACCTGGGCTGGCTGTACATCAGAAAACCCTGGAACGATTAATACATCATCGAAAGCTAGCCCCTCTTTTAAAGACAATTTCATTTTGGTACATCCTTCCTGCTATACTGATTACAACTTAATATGCAATCTACGACGGGTTAACACCGAAGCAAGTGCTTTTAGCATTATATCGTTTGGTTCGATTATAATTTTTGTACGTTTATTTTGATGATTCAACATAAAAGCATAAGTATTGCTGCCGACAACTCCACTTGAATAATTCTTTGTTACCTGAGCACCATGAAAAGCACCAGTATGCCTATTATCTTCCACATGGGCCATTATTTCAAAATCATTTACTCTTGCACTGAAAATACGCTTACGGCGAGACCTATTGTAAATTGCATCAATGTCTAGCTCACCTGCCGTGAATGTATACTCATATTCAACATTGAGAAAGCTCATTCCAAACCATGCAGCGAATACAACCGCAGCCAAAATAAATGGACCAAATGCTTGGCCAATTGCCATCCCTATCATTCCGATAAATAATGCGGCTATCACCAAACCTACTTTTTTTAATGTTGTGAGTGGGGTTGATTGACGCTTTACGATTTGTTCCTTAAAAACATCGCCTCTGACCATAGAAATCACCTCAGGTTTATTCGATATATGTTACCTTGCTTAAATCTAATTCATGAGGAAGTTTACCACTGTTGGGCGTTCCCACACATATTGACATGCCAAATGTATATCCCTCAGGAATTTGTAACCGCTGAGCCCACTCACTAGCGCGGGGTCCATTAAGAGGTAGCCTAGCCATTCCACAAATCACACTGGCTAACCCCAGGTCGTGAGCTGCAAGAGCCACATTTTGTGTGGCGATGCCTGTGTCTAGGCTTGCGTTATCGGTGGAATCTTTTGCTATCAGAACAAGGCATGGAGCATTGTAAAAAATTCGTCCGCCTCGTTCACTCATTCGTTTATAGAACTCTCCTCCTTGTTCTTTTACTATTGACATTGCATCAGCATCAAGCTCTTCTATCATAGCTTTGTCAGTTACTACTATTACATGCCATGGTTGCAGGTTCATAGCTGATGGGGCAGCTAAGGCAGTCTTTGCCAGCATTTCTACTTGTTCCTTTTGTAAAGGATTGGGGGAGAAATCACGGCATGAATAGCGATAAAAAATAGCCTTGATTACTTGAGTCATGTGGGTCATCCCTTCTGTTGGAGAACAAAGTTACTTTATTCTATTTAAAATTTCATGCATATTGTAAATGGGTTGTTGGTTTTTAGCAAGGGTAGTTAGTAAATTCGTCTAATGGGATATACGAAAAAGACTAGCCTTTCTCTATAGAGGGATGTAGGTAACATCTACCTCCGTAAAAAAGACTAGTCATTGTACCTATGTCGCAGTTATTTGACTGATTATTAATAATATTATTAACCGGCTATTCATATATGTTTGACTGATTATAATTTCAATCAGACTTTGCAAGTTAAAAAACACTCACCACTAATAAATACAGTTATGGTTGCTCGTTAGTAAAAGAATGGAAGTAGTCAACAATTCCCAAATATATTCCCCAGGCAATTTTTTCCTGATATTCATCATTGACCAGCTTGCTTCTCTCACCTGGGTTGGTTAGGAAGCCGCATTCAATTAATACGGCAGGCATCTCAGTTTGCTTTAGCACATAATAATTTTTATTGGCACGTGACTCCAGCCTATTATCTGGATTCACAAACTCCTTTAAACGGCTTTGGATGGCGGTAGCAAGCTTTTTACTATTATCAGACTCGTTATAATAGAAAGCTTGAAAACCCTTTACACTTGAACTGTTATATGAATTTTGATGAATGCTTATAAATATATCGGCCTTACTTGTGTTGGCAATAAGCCGTCTAGCTTGCATATCACCGGACTTTTTGTTGGCAAGGCCGATATCTTCTAGGCGAGTCACAATTACTGTGGCATCGGCCACTTCAAGAAATGTTTGCAATTTTTTTGCAATATTTAGATTAATGTCTTTCTCTTCCACCCTACCGCTTACCATTCCAGGGTCCCATCCTCCATGACCTGCATCAATAACAATTATCTTGTGAGAAAGAGGCATTTGAGCTGTCACAAACTCAATTTTTGAAAAAATTGTCATGCCAATCATAAGCATCAACAAAGTAAAAATGCGCATAATCCACCATCCTGTAAATAGAATAACATCTATTTTATACCGAGTCCAAATTAAACCTGTCTGACCGAGCGGTGGCTTGAAACGCGGAGCAAGCGTTTCAAGTGGTTTTGCCGCGGCAGGCAGATAGGATTTTAATTGGGATCGGTATTAGGATGGTCTCATTAAAACTTTTTATACATAAAAAGCGGCTTCGTTGCCTTGAAGCTTGCTTCAGATTGGCGTAGTCGCTATTTAGTGTGGCTTCCTAATGTAAAAAAAAGCTGCCACTTATCGTGGCAGCCCTTTTGGCTTGATTGCGTAAAATTGTTTGGAACGGTAATACTCTTATATAATTAATCATTACATAGACTTTATTATCGGTCCGAAATTAACCCAACTACGCCTTCATCTAAATAGATGACCTAGACGCGTGATACGTTGCTGGCCTGTGGGCCTTTTGCGCCTTGAACAACGTCAAACTGCACTTCTTGTCCTTCATCAAGGGTTTTGAAGCCGTCTGTTTGGATTGCAGAAAAATGAACGAATACATCGTCTTCACCTGGGATGGAGATAAATCCATAACCTTTTTCTGCATTGAACCATTTTACTGTGCCTGTCTTCATGAAACAATCCTCCTAGCGGATTAAAAAATACGTTTGCCCATATTGGACAACTTTACAATGAGATATTATCACGGGTTCCATGATATGTCAAACAAATTATTGGTATTTACATATTTTACGTCTTTTCTCGTGTATAAAACTCTCCATCTAGAAAAGGTCCAGCCAATTCATCTTGCAAACAGACTTGTAGGATAATATTCTCTGTAAATATTGTATCCAGTATTTCAACGCCCCATTTGTCAAAGTTGTACTTCACCTTGTCGAACTGAGAATAGTCGCAGGTTACTTTATAATGCAGGTAAAACAACTGTTGTGTTGGGCCAGCATCGTTCATTGCACCTTTAGCTGCTTTTGTGTAAGCCCTGACCAGCCCACCGGCACCTAACAATGTCCCCCCAAAATACCTAGTTACAACACATACCCAGTTAATTACACCTGTACGGTCAAACACACTAAGGACAGGCATACCTGCGGTACCGCTGGGCTCACCATCGTCATTAAATCTGATTATGTTTCCTTCTGTGACTGAATACGCAAAGACATTATGGTTTGCACCTTTTTCAGATGCACGGACATCACTGATAAACTCCTTTGCAACGGCTTCAGTTTCTATTGCTGCGCACCGGCCTATAAATCGTGATCGTTTTTCTTCTAGTTCGAATATTCCGTTTTTCGGCAATATCAAAGGCATACCACTCACCTAGCTCTTAAACCACTTACGTAATATTTTGGGTATCGGCGTAGAGTCATTATCATGATTAGGGAAACCGCCTATCATCCACATTAGTAGCAAATAAACCGGCACCCCTAGACACAATGAAAATATCGTTGCGACTCTGTCTGGAGCAATGAGCCCAACTATATGATGGGTAATAAAACAAAAAAGTCCCATTCCAAAAGCCGCGAATGCAGGCTTTATAAAGGCACCTATATAGTCAGGCTTTACTCCAGTTTGTTTATATAGAAACACCATATTTATAGTTGCGGCAACTACATAACAAACAATCGTGCTAATCACAGTTGCCAGGATATTAATCTGAGGTATTGCAAGGAGAATCCAGTTTACGGGGATTTTGATTAATACACCACCAAGTGCCGCAGTAACCGGAAGCATTACTTTTCCAATGCCTTGAAGCGCACCTGAGGACACTTGTACTAATGCGAGAAAAATAATGCTGATTGACCCATATCGAAGTAGCCACCCTCCATCGGGTTGGGTTGGAAAAAGCAATCTTAAAATCGGGTCGGCTAAAACGGATAGTCCAACAACTGCAGGAATTGAAAGGGTCATGCTAATCCTTAGGGCGGTATTAATTTTATGTTTTACAGCAACTCTATCTAATGTAGCATTTGAAGATGAAATATCAGGAATTACAGCTTGGTTTAACGCTACAGACAGAGATACAGGCAAGGTTGTTAGTAATAAAAATTTACCAGTAAATTGGCCTACCATGACGACGATTTCATCTTCGGTAAAATATCCCGATGCCATTATTCTGTCCCCGGCCATTCCCAAGTCAATTATAGTTGCAATCTGATATATTCCCATCCCAATAATAATCGGTAAGGCTGTTTGCACTAATGCTCTAATTTGAAATTTTCGATTCTCCGCTCCGCCATTTAAAAATTGTGTATGGTTGCTACCTACCGCTCGCACACGAATATTGCGCGCAACAAGCATGTAAAATCCAATAACTACAATAAGGCCGACAACAACACCAATCCCAGTACCAGCAGCGGCCCCGGCTGCTGCGTGTTCTACCCTAAGGCCCCGAAAAAATACATGGGCAAGCCACAAGGAGAAGGCAGCATTAAAAAGCTGCTCTACTACCTGGGAAATTGCCGTAGGAATCATTGTATTCATACCTTGGAAATATCCGCGGAAAACAGCAAGAAGTGCTACAAAAAAAAGCGTAGGTGCCAAAACTCTGACAGCATATACGGCCCCTGGATAATTAAAAAACCGCAACTGCGTAAGCCATCCAGCACTTAAAAACATAAAAAGAGCCACAACCCCACCCAGTATTGCGGCCCCCATCATAGCTGTTTTGAACAACTCATGAGCGTCACCATACTTACCCAGAGCTATCCTTTCACTAACCAATTTAGAAATAGCGGCAGGAAGTGCTCCGGAGGTTATAGTTATGGCAAAAGCATATATATAATAAGCAGCATTATATAAAGCATTACCTGTATCCTCTATAAGGACTGTAAGGGGAAGGCGATATATAAACCCAATAAGCCGCACCATAAGTGATGCGGCTGCCAAAATTGCGGCTTGCCTTACAAAGTGATTAGCTGATTTTTTCTTTTGTATCATAGGATTTTACAATAGCTTTGCGGCGGCCTTATCGACAACAATAGTTACATCATGATGAAGCTGTAAAAAGGATGCAGGTACCATAGTAGTAATAGGTCCATTAAATGCGTTTTGCAAAATTTCAGCCTTATTTTCACCGCTTGCCAGAAAAAGTATTCGTTTGGCCATCATTATACTATGCATCCCCATGGTTAAGGAGTTGCGAGGCACTTCATCGGGAGAGGCAAAATTTCTTGCATTATCAGCTATAGTGGACTCAGTCAAGGGCATGTATGCAGTTGTAGCAGGAAGATTCTCGGCAGGCTCGTTAAAACCAATATGACCGTTGGTGCCAATCCCTAGCACTTGCATGTTTATGCCTCCGGCACTAGCTATCTTTTCATCATAGACCTTACACTCTGCAATCGGGTCCAAGGCGGCTCCGTTGGGGATATGAGTATTTTCCGGAGAAAGAGAGATGGCATCGAATAGGTTCTGTCGCATAAAATAGTAATAACTTTGAGGATCATCTGGCTGTATTGGATAATATTCATCTAAATTGAATGCGGTGATCTTTCGCAAATCAGCTTTGCCGTTATTTTGCAACTTTATCAACGCCTCATACATACCAATAGGTGTCGAGCCTGTTGCAAACCCATAAGCACCCATTGGGTCGTCTTTGACAGCATTTGCAAAAACTTCGGCTGCTCGTTGACTCATTGTCGAGTAATCCTCTTCGACATAAAGCTTAAAATTTTTTAACATACTTATGTCCTCCTTTATTTGCACTCGTATCGCTTACGTTCGCAATAATAAACTGGTGTTAGTTCGGCCATATTAGCAAGGCCAATTGCATTTGAGTAAAATCGGCCCAGAGCTCTTTCAGTGTGGGCATCGGACCCGATTGTAACATATTTACCGCCTAACTCGTGGAAACGCTTATAAATAGGTAATAATTGGACCATAACATTAGGATTGCCAAACCTTGCAGTATTAATCTCAAAGGCAAGCTCACGTTCAGCTATAGTCTTTAGCAGTGCATCAAATTCCATAGAAAAATTTTTGTAATGGAAAACCTTATTAATTCCTTCACTATAACGCGTTACATAATCTATATGCGCAAAGGTATCAAAAAAGCCGCAATACTCGACCATTTCTTTCGAATAGGTCAAATACTCGCGGCAAAAATTTTCCGGCTCCATGTCTATGGCACTATTGTATATATCAACTCCATTTACATAATGCACAGCACCTACAATAAAATCGAAATCGTTGCCAGCCAATTGGTTATTAAGAGGATAGTACGCAGCATTTAAGCAAATTTCTACACCCAACAATACGGATTTTGGGTCGCGGAAAGACTTATATTGGGATGGGTATATATTAAAATCATAAATAAAATCCGTACTCGCCATAGGCGCGTCAGTGGCGGTCATATCTTTCCCCTGGGTTGGTGTTACATAGTCAACATGCTCGGTAAAGGCTACGCCAAGCCCCTTAGCTTTAAGAGCAGCAATCGCATTAAGAGGGGCCAACTCCGAATCAGGCGAGGCCACACTGTGTACATGAGCATCAAAATGCATGGCTTAACTAAAAATTTCCTCTAGTAGAGTTTCTGCTTCGGTTCGTTCCATATCCTTTGCCAATATCAGCTCAGATAGGATTATCTGCTTTGCAGTAGTCATCAGCTTCTTTTCTGCTGTTGAAAGTCCTCGCTCCCGCTCTCTTAAGAGCAAATTACGGAAGACGAGAGATACTTCGCAGAGCTTACCGGATTTTATTCGCTCCATGTTTTCCTTGTATCGTTGATTCCAGTTATCTGGCATATCAATAGCATCGTCTACTATGCTGGCTATAATCCCGACAATTTCTTCGCTGCCATGAATGGCTCTGATGCCTTGGGCTTCTGCCTTGGCCGCAGATATCATTATTTTTAGATTGCCTACGGGTATCTGTAACACATAGTATGTCTGCAAGATACCATCTACCTCTTTATCTTCGAGATTTTCGATAATTCCGGCCCCATACAATGGATGGACTATTTTTTCACCTACCTGATACATGCTAAGCTCCCCTTTATATGGTATACGAAATTTGCGTGGTCCGATTCATGATTATACCATGTATTTGGAAGAGAATGCAAAAGCGTTAGACTTCATCCGAAATAGGGAAAACAAGCTGCACTCCAAGTTAGTTTTTACTACTTCGGAAGAAGCCCATTGCTTCTTTCGTCGTTCCAATAGTTGCATATGACCCATGCTCATGCTATATTTTCCTAAGGTGAATTTACAATCATGACGGACGGCTCTGCCGCCACCACCAAAATATAAATAGAGATAAATGTACATAGCAATAAGGGAGGGCTTCAGTAAATGGATACACAAAAGAAAAATCTAATAGAGAGTGCCAACCAAGGGGATCTTGAAAGCCAATTCAAATTAGGTCGTGCATATAAATATGGAGAAGATGGCTTTGGCAAGGATTTATTACAAGGGCATAAATGGCTTAAGCTTGCTGCGGAAGGTGAACATCCCGAAGCTCAGTTGACCTATGCATACTTCTTTATCGACATCGGCAACCAAGCTCATATTAAGCATGATTTAGAAGAAGGAACATATTGGTTAAAACGAGCCGGTGAGAATGGCAATGCCCAGGCCCTGTGGCTCCTTATTGGGGTATATGCCAACTTTACTCCAGAGTCCAGTAGTGAATCCGTGGTTGAATGTTTTAAGACGTTGATTGCAACTTGCAATGACAATGTTGCCGCTGTAGAGCTTGGTGCGGTGTACTGCGGCAATCCACTTAATAAGCATATCCGCCGCTTCCCAGGTCTTAAGGAGTATACAGACCCTAAAAAAGGCTACAGGCTTATGGAAGAAGGCATTCGTCTAGCGGAAGCCGAAGCTGAAAATCCCTTAAAATATGAACAGTACGCCATGATTTGCCAGGCATATGACGCTGATACTGCCAAGACATATAAGCCTGACCTTGAAGATAGCCGCCTTTACAAAGGAAGTGACAGAATAATCGCCCTTGCAAAAAAAATGTGCTATGCCGAGAAGGCCTTGGTCGCGCTGCAAAATAATAATTATTCTTCTCCCTTCCCTGAGGATGTCTTGGAAAATTTGACAGCTAACCAAAGGAATGTACTGGAAAGTGCCAGAGGAGAGCTCCTTGGGGTTATTAATGAAGGTATGCATAAAAGAGTGTAAGCCACGAATGAATGCATCTATATTTGGGATTTGTCATTTTTGCCATATGCGCTTTTTTCCGGCTTTGTTATTTTTGCCGAAGGCACATAAATCGAAAAATGTCTTTAGTTTAAGCATTTTACGGTTTTGTCTTTTTTGGTAAAGGATTTTTTCTTCCGGTGATATAATTATCTACCCAACTATATAAAAATAAGGTATTATTATCGGACAGCATATACCGGTTCTAAAAACAACTTCTTTAATTGGAATCGGTGTTACAAATACATAAGAAAGCAAGGCGAGATGAATGGGTGTTATTCAAATGCATTTAGGGTACAAGGCTTCAAGTTTGGAGCTTCCTTACGTTTTTATTGATAACTATTTATCAGGGTGTGCCCCTGTATATCCCCTTATTTACATATACAGTCTACGCCGTCTAATTGGTGGCGATCCTGTGTCTGTACAGGAGCTTGCCGAGCGTTTTAGGCTTCTTGACACAGATGTACTCAATGCGTGGCGCCACTTTGAAAAGGTAGGCATTGTCCAAATCAAGGGTGTGTCTCCGGATATTTCTATTACGTTTCTTCCTATGCCTCAACAAGCTCATGCATCAAAATCCTCCGAGCCTTCTCCTCCTGTTGACATGGAAAAGGCTATTGGATTTGCCATTGAGCAAGCAGTTCTTGAGGCTGGACTCCTTGACTCAGATTTAGCAAAAACTGTTGTACTACCATCTCCCAATAGTAACTCCTTTCGCCCAAAAGACCGGCCAAAATATTCTACTGAGGAATTGTCTATCTATCACGGGGAAAGCAATGAAATCAAACGCCTATTTTCAAAAGGGGAAGAGGCATTAGGAAAACTGCTTGACTATAACGAGATGAACCTGATTTTTGGACTATACGATTGGTTAAGACTCCCTTCAGACGTAATCGAATATTTACTTAGCTATTGTGCCGAAATCGACCAAACAAGCCCTAGATATATTGAGACATGCGCCATCGACTGGGCAAACCGTGGCATAGATGACCTGGAAAAAGCGCTGACCCATGTCCAAGGATTTGACAAAGATTATCGAGGAATTCTTAGGCAACTAGGGAAAACATCATTTCCATCGCCAGCACAGCAGAAACTTATGGACAAATGGCTTATTGAAATGGAAATGCCTATGGAAGTCATACTTGATGCCTGTGACAGGACAACCCTTAATGCAGAAAAACCCTCCCTCACATATGTAGATAAAATTTTACAAAAATGGTATAAAGCTGGCATCAAAACAATGGAAGAAATAAAACATGACGATGAAGATTTTCGAAAGCAAAATCCACTGGAACAAAAAAGCCCAAGAGTAAAGGTATCGACGAAGTCACAAAAACCATCAAAAAATCGCTTTGTTAATTTCGAGCAAAAAGACTATGACTATGCGCAAATTGAACGACTTGAACGGGAATATTTACTTCAACGTGTTAGTACTAAATAAGGAGTAAAAATGGGATACAAAACCGTATATCGTGACGTGATGAAGACATATGAAGAAGCTCGAGAAAATGCAAATGTCCTGCAACAGCGTCGTAAGGACTCCTTATACACGAGCATTCCAAGGCTAGCGGAGATTGACTCTGACTTGGCTGCCTTGGGGTTAGCTTTAGTAAAGCAGACCCTGGCGGGTGATGAAGCGGGGCTTTCCAAAACCCGGGATAAAGCCGTAAGGCTTGAGCATGAAAAGAGTGAGCTTTTGTGTACTAACCATATACCCGAGGGCTACCTTGGAGCGGTTTATGGTTGCCGAAATTGCCAAGATACAGGATATTTGCCTGCAAATCCTGGAGAAATAGTCGAAAGATGCAGCTGTCTTAAACAGCGACTTATTGAGGCATATTATTCACTTTCCAATGTTAAAGGGATTTTGGAAGAAGAAAACTTTGACAACTTTGACTATCGTTGCTTCAGCCCAAACATAATAGAAGAAGAAGGTATATCTCCACAAAATCATATGGGTGCGGTACATCGTATGGCTACTGATTTTGTCAATGATTTTGCCAAAGGGTTTAATAATTTGCTCCTTTATGGGGCCGCTGGCCTTGGTAAAACTTTTATATGCCACTGTATCGCAAAGGATTTATTGGATGCGGGATATACTGTGCTATATCTAACTGCTCCTAGGCTGTTTAAGGTAATAGAGGATTACCGCTTTAACCGCGACGCCTTAAAAGAGCCTGGTGAAATGATTGATGCTATTACAGACGTGGATTTACTTATTCTTGATGACCTTGGGGCCGAGTTTATGACTGTGGTAACCAGCTCGGCACTCTTTGACTTGGTCAATCAGCGTTTACTTGCGAAAAAGCCCATGGTAATTTCTACAAATCTCCCTCCTGATGAACTAGTTCATCATTACTCAGCAAGAATTGTATCCCGGTTTACAGGATACTACAGGATGATAAAATTCATCGGTGAAGATATAAGGGTTAAGAAAAAATACGGAGGCAGATATGCTGCGGTATAGGAGCCCAGGCATCGACCTGCTACCGGCAGGTACCCAAAAACAAAAACGCAACCGGAGGCTTGCTATCAAACTGGCAGCCATTCAGGTTGCTATTTTTTTATGTATTTGCGTAGTCGTGGTAGGCTTAAGAAATTTGGATGCTCGTGCTCAAGGAGAATCTGGCCAACTGCTTATCAATATCAGTAGGCTGCGCTATAGCCACGAGGTGGAATCAGCAATCCGCTACAGAGAGCTAGACAGGCATTTTACTGCCGAAGAGGAATTTTTTGCAATCAACTTACACTATACCTTCGACCCAATTTGGCTAGATACGATATTGGAAGTGGCGAGGGGGAGTATAACTTCGCTGGATTTTGATGGAATTGATATCGATATAACGGGGATAGTGTATAATTTTGATGAAATTGAGAGCCTTAGGCTTAGTTTATCAGAAACAAATGTCTTTGATGTTGTAGGCATGGGGAATATCCGGTCTCAAGGACAAGGCCGGTTCTTCTATGATTTTCGGCTTACACCGGTTGGCAATTAAGGAGTGGGTGGGGGTGACGTAGCCACCTCAACTCGAAAGGTTTTCATGCTTAGCAGGAGGGATTATTAGTGAAGCTCATTTCCAGCATTACAGAGGCGGTTGGCAGGACGTATCTTCTTCAACTTCACAGGCTAAAGCGAGTATACGGATATGAAGGGGACATTTATGCAAAGCTTGAGCATATGAGTCCTGGGTTTAGCAAAAAGGACAGGATTGCCCTCTCCATGATTGAAGCAGCAGAGCATAGAGGCCAGCTTAGGCCCGGCATCCCTGTAATCGAAACCACTAGTGGTAATACCGGAATTGGGGCTGCAATGGTATGCGCTGCAAAGGGATACCGCTTTATCTGCGTAATGTCCCGAGGCAACTCCCCGGAGCGAGTAAAAATGGTAGAGTCCTTTGGAGGTGAAGTCGTGCTTGTGGACCAGGCACCTACCAGTAAAAAAGGCCTAGTAAGTGGGGAAGACCTGTGCTTGGTGCGGGATGAAACCCTTAGGATTGTAAATGAAACCGGCGGCTTTTATTTGGATCAATTCAATAACCAAGATAATGCCAAGGCTCAAGAGGAAATGGGAGAAGAACTCTGGCAGCAGACATTTGGAGAAATCGGGGTCTTTGCCGATTTTATCGGGACAGGGGGGACTTTTACCGGGGTTTCCAAACGGCTTAAGTTCCATAATCCAAAAATTAAGTGCTATGCTGTAGAGCCTGAGGGTTGCGCATATTATGCCGGTGAGGATATAAATTGCCCTGGGCACCGGATACAAGGTGGAGGATACGGTAGACACCAGCATAATGTGGATAAGTCATTAATTGACGGATGTATCACAGTTTGTGATGACATCGTTGTAAAAATGACTCGAGACCTTGCGCGGTACGAAGGCATTTTTTCCGGATTTTCTTCCGGGGCCAACGCCGCTGCGGCGATAAAACTATTGCAAGGGCCGGAAAAAGGCAAAAAAATAGCCATAGTCATAAATGACTGTGGCTTAAAATATATCAGTGCAGAGTTGTTTTAGTCACGCTCAAGTAGCATAACTGCCTCCACATGTGGAGTACGTGGAAACATATCTACGCCAATTGCGCGCCTTGGTGTATAACCAGCTTCTGTAAGACCTACTAGGTCCCTGGCTAGGGATGCAGGCTTACAGGATACATAAATCAATCTTGGAGGTGCCATGGCTATCAGTTTCGCCAAAGCTCTTGGATGAAGGCCATCTCTTGGGGGATCTACTATAGCTATGTCAGGAGATTTGCCATCCAATAGCTCTTGTACATCTCCAGAGAAAAACTCGCAGTTGCTTATTCCGTTTAAGATAACATTGTCCCTTGCGGCTTCTATTGCATCGGGGTTAAGCTCAATTCCCATCACTTTAGTAAAATTCGGAGATAAAACTTGGGAGATTGTACCTGTGCCGCAGTATAAATCATAGGCCAGGCCAGTACTTGTCTCAGCCATATCCCGGATAACACCATAAAGCTTTTCCGCTCCGGCAGAATTGGTTTGAAAAAATGAAAATGCTGAAACCCTAAACGCAAGGCCACAAATTTTTTCGTGGTAATAATCCTGGCCTACAAGCACACGGGTGTTGTCTTCTTTGACAACGTCTGCGACACCATCATTGATGCAGTGGAGTATGCCAACGATTTTGCCATCCAGCTTCAAATCCCTTATCTGGGACAACAATGGTTCTATCGGAGCCTTGAGGTTAGAAGTTGTAGATAAAATTATTAATAACTCCCCTGTAAACTCACCACGGCGTAGCACCAAGTGGCGTAGGCTGCCAATATGGCGTTTTCTATGGAAGAAAGGCTCACCTGCATCGCGGAAATAGTCTTGAACAGTCAACGCTATCTTTCTAAAATCCTCAGGAATCAAGACACAATTCTCGACAGAAGCTACCTCATAATAGCTACGACGTTTTCTCATGCCGAGAGCAAGCTGACCATCCTTGGCTTCATCACCAAAGGCCAATTCCATTTTATTGCGATACCCTACTGGTAATGGTGCTGGGATTATATTCTCTATGAAATGACCGTAAGGCCCTAAAGTTTCCCTTAGGGCCTCTTTCTTTTGTGCCAGTTCCTGCGCATAGGGGATATCCAGGTAAGTGCAGCCGCCGCAGCGTCCGAAGTGTGGACAATCTATCATGGTAGCACATTTCCGGCAGCGCAATAAATCGCATACCATTCTTCACGGGTCATTTCACATGAATATGCACCGCAGATACCTTTTATCCGCTCAACATTGGTGGTACCGGGGATGGCTTGCATTTTTGCAGGATGTCGTAGTATCCAGGCGACTACTAGAGCTTCTGGAGTCACGTTTTTATCCTTTGCCAGACTATTAATTACTTTATTAAGCTCTGGATATTTTTCGCTACCTAAAAATACCCCTTCAAAGAATCCATATTGGAAGGGTGACCACGCCTGAATAGTAATATTTTCCAAACGACAAAATTCCAATATGCCTCCATCATGATCCACGGATGGTGGATTTTCCATGTTTACATTGAATCCAGAATTAATCATACCAGTATTCGTTGGTGAAAATTGAAGCTGATTGACTGTTACTGCTAAATCGTCTTTAAGGTACTTATTAAGGAGACGAATCTGGCCGCTATTTTGGTTGCTTACACCAAACTGTCGTACCTTGCCTGACTTGCGTAGTCTGGTAAAAGCCTCGGCGACCTCCTCAGGTTCCATTAAAGTGTCTGGGCGATGGAGCAAGTACAGGTCGATATAATCCGTATCCAGACGCTTAAGACTTTCATCAGCCGAAGCTAGAATATGCTCCCTTGAAAAATCGAAAAAACCTTTACGTATACCACATTTGGTTTGGATTATCACTTTATCCCGTGGAATTTTGCTTTGTTTTGTCGCCTTGGCAAAAATCCGCTCCGATTCTCCTCCTCCATATATATCTGCATGATCGAAGAAATTAATGCCTCCTTCCATGGATACTTGGATGAGTTGTTCCACATTTGTTACGGACATCCCACTAATGCGCATACAGCCTAGGGCGATTGCGCTGGCGGTAAGTTTCCCGCCGATTTCTACAGCTTTCATGGTATAACTCCTCTCATGTATGCAAAAAGGAGCATCTGTTTAACAGACACTCCTTTCTTCAAAATTATTCTCTGGGTGACAAGATTTGAACTTGCGACCTCTAGACCCCCAGTCTAGCGCGCTACCAAGCTACGCCACACCCAGAAATGTTTACAGAACAGGCGAGATAATAGCATATAATATTAAGATTTGTCAATGAAAACCTATTGAAAAATGAAAACACTAGAGTATAATATAGTTGTTTGGTTTCATATTAATGAAATGGGGTAGCTCTGGCAAGCTACCCCATGATTCATGATACCAAATCGGTGTTGGCATTGACTGACTCCTAAACCAACTGTTTTTTGTATGACAAAAGGTCGTTACTTGTGAGAGGGCGGCTTTTTGCTTTTGCCCCCAGGGGCAGGTCTGTTGCAGTAATATGTTACTAGTATCAGGGTAATCGTCAACAATGTGTGAATAATTTCAAATGGGGTCAACGGTATGCTAATTGTAACATTGCTCATAAAGATTGCATAGGTTGTACTCAGCGAAACCATAGGGCTGCTCCCCTTTCTGGAGTCATGTAAGAAGCAGCCAACACCACACCGTAAATGGTACGTATATATCATCACTGTATTTCACGAGGAAAAAGTGATATATATCATAGTTCCAGGACCATTTCGGTCCGTCTAGCTCTTGCATCCTTAATCCTAAAACTTAGCTTTAAGAATTCAACTACTGCCACATGTGCAAACACCAGACCGACTACAATGCCCCAGTGTCTCAGGCTGATATTTACTACATCAAATATGGGCTGAGTAGCTGGCAGCAAGACCAGGAACAAGGAAAATGCACATACACCGATTACACTAAACAGAACACCCTTGTTGGAGGTAAAGCCTACCTGGAAAATCGATAATGTTGTGCGGGTATTGAAGGTATCAAGAGCGGAAGCCCAGTTTAACACCATGAAGGCCATTGTAATGCCTATTGGAAATGCAGCGTAGGCCTCGTTGCGCAATAAATCCCAAGTCCAAGAACCGGCTCCAGGGACTATATAATTGGGGGATATCTGAATATAGGACCCGACTATAAACGCAATCATAACAAGTATGGAAAAGGAAACAGCACGGATGGCAATAAATGTACCCACCCTATTGGCGAATATACCGGCACCTTTTCTTATTGGCTTACGCTTCATAACTCCTGGCTCCGGCATTTCGAATGCAAGGAAGAAGCCGGGGATACCATCGGATACAACATTGATTAGTAGGATTTGCATAGCTGTAATAGGGGAAACGCCAATAAGTAACATACCAATTAGCAAAACAAAAATTTCCGCAAAGTTTACCCCAAGGAGGAATTGTATGGTCTTACGAATATTATCGTAGGAAGTCCGGCCTTCAGATATCGCGTCAACTATTGTTGCGAAATTATCATCTGTGATTACCATGTCTGCAGCATTCTTGGAAACCTCTGTGCCTGTGATACCCATTGCTGCTCCTACATCGGCTGCCTTTAGCGCAGGAGCGTCATTGACGCCGTCACCGGTCATGCATATTACATCCCCATGGGAGAGCCAGGCTTGGACTATGCGGATTTTATCCTCTGGGCTGACTCGGGCATACACGGATACATCTTTGACTTGGTCTTCCAGTTCTTTCTGAGTCATATTGTTGAGGTCAGACCCGGTTAGGGCTCTGTGCCCCTCTGTATAGATACCGATTTCTTTGGCTATTGCAACGGCGGTTACTATATGGTCTCCAGTTATCATTACCGTGCGGATGCCTGCTTCTTTGGCCCGTTGTACGGCTTCGGCAGATTCTGGCCTTGGAGGGTCTATCATCCCTACTAGGCCCATGAATATAAGGTCTTTCTCAAGTTCTTTTTCAGATAAATCCTTGGGTAGCTTATCATAGAATTTATAACCGATAGCTATTACCCTATATGCTCGCTCGGCAAATGTGTCATGGATTTTTGTGGCTGTTTTAAGCTGCGCGTCTGTCCAGTTGACAGGTATACGGTCAAATGCTCCTTTGGTAACGACGATATACTGAGAGCCCTTTCCGTAATGATGAACCGTTGTCATGCGCTTACGCCCTGAGTCGAAGGGCAGCTCATGAACACGGGGATAATCTCTTTCTGCGTCTACACGGGTCTTTCCTTTTTCATGTAGCAACCGGATAATTGCGATTTCTGTGGGGTCACCGATTACATGTTCGTCCTCGTCTCCATGTACCTCTATAGTTGCATTGGAGCAGGAGGCCAACAGCTCCACCATGTGCATCTGGTCTTCGTTAAACTCGCTTTTATAGTGAACAGGGTCATAGCCTTCGAACCAAAGGCGGCGGATTTTCATTTTGTTCATGGTGAGGGTCCCGGTTTTATCGGAACAGATTACCGATGTATTGCCTACTGTTTCGACGGCGGAAATTTTACGGATAATGGTCTTTTTCGTGACCATATTGTATACGCCGTAGGAAAGAATCATGGTTACTATAATGGGGAGGGTCTCGGGTACTGCCGCAACGCCTAGGGCTACCGCAAGCAAGAGCATTTCCAGCACTTCATTATTATGGAGAAGAAAGCCCACAAGGAACATTACAACACCGGAAATTAGTGCAATGGCAGAAATACGCTTTGCTAATTGTTGCAAGCGTATTTGTAGCGGGGTTTTCATCTTTTGGGTTGTATTCAGGAGTTGGGCAATTTTGCCCATCTCTGTATTCATTGCGGTTTCTACTACAACAGCGCGACCTCGGCCATTGGTCACTAGACAGCCGGAATATACCATGTTAAAGCGGTCACCCAGTGGGACTTCCTCTGTAATTTCCGCATCTGGTTTTTTGTCGATGGGCTGGCTTTCCCCAGTGAGAGCAGCTTCTTCTATTTGAAGGCTGCTGGCATCAATTAGACGAGCGTCAGCGGTTATTACATCACCTGCATTGAGCTCGATAATATCCCCGGGCACAAGCTGATTGGCATCTACAATAATTTTATTGCCGTCTCGGATTACAGTTGTCTTGAAGGTATTCATCTTCTTGAGGGCGTCTAGGGCCTTTGCGGCTTTACCCTCTTGATGCACCCCGAGAACCACGTTGATTACCACGATACTAAGAATAACCCCGACCTTGGCTACATCACTGGCAGATACTGACCCATCATACGCATTAAAAATGGCGGCAATGGTTGCAATTATGGCAGCGGCGATTAGCACCATGGAGGGGATTTCTAATAAGTGGTGAAGTATTTTTTGGAATAAGGTTTCCTTTTTTTCCTCTTCGAACTCATTGAGGCCGTACTTTTGTTGGCGAGTCGCGACTTCAGTTTGGGTTAGGCCCTTGGTAGAGTTGGTATTAAGCTTTTCTAATACTTCCGCGATGTTTTCTTTTACCCATAGCAATGGCGTCAACCTCCTATATAATATATTTTGCGCTTTTTGTGGGAGCGGCGTCTAGCTCTGCTTTTTTTGCCTCGTACCCGGGGCGGCCAAACATGGCATATGTGGCGTTTTTGCCTTCCTCTACACCAGGCTGGTCAAAGGCGTCAATACCCATAAGCTCCCCGGCATAGGCGGTGGCTACCTCAAAGAAATAAAGGAGCTGTCCTACGGTTTGTGGGGTGATTTTGGGGATAGTAATAGTCATGCTCATACGGCCTGCCTGAGCAAGAGCGTATTCTGTGGCGACCTGCTGGGTTTGGAGCAAGTCATTGTGCGTAACTCCCCCAAGGAAACCTAGGCTTGGCATATGGCTGTAAGTTTTGGGAATGGTTATAGTTTCCCGATACTCCTCTACTCCAAGGAAAATCATGATTTTATCATAGGGCCCTTCCATGTATAACTGCACTTGGGAATGCTGGTCAGTGGCACCTAAGGCACGTACAGGGGTCTGGCCTACATTTACAATATCACCTTTGAGATTATACTTCTTGCCCAGGGACTCAGCCCATAGCTGGGCATACCAATCGGCGATAAGTTTTAACCCGTCGGCATAAGGCATTAGCACAGAGATATTTTTTCCGGTATTCATTCCTAGGTAGTGCAGAGCGGCGTACATATATGCTGGATTCTTATGAATATCGTCAGACTTGCAAAGGTCATCCATTTGGGCGGCACCTTCTAGTAGACCGGCAATATCTATTCCGCAAAAAGCCGCAGGTAAAAGTCCCACCGGGCTAAGCTCGGAAAAACGTCCTCCGACTCCGTCTGGTACATAAAATGTTTTGTACCCCTCTTCTTTAGCAATAGTAATCAAATTGCCGCTTTTAGCGTCTGTGGTGCAGACTATGTGCTTGCGGGTCTTTTCTATGCCTAATTTTTCTTCTAGGATTTCTTTTATTATCATAAATTGGCTCATTGTTTCAGATGTGCTGCCGGATTTAGAAATTACATTGAACAGGCAGCGGGTTGGGTCGACTGTGTCAAACAGGTACACTAGTCTTTCCGGGTCAATGTTGTCTACTATATATAACCTGGGGTTGTTTCCGCGTTTTTCACGGAGGAGCTCGTTGTAATGCGGGTGATTAAGGGCCTGCTGTACTGCCAAGGGCCCAAGAGCAGAGCCTCCGATTCCAAACACAACAAAGGCATCGATTTGGTCCTTCATCTCGGCAACATAAGCATTTATATCCGCCACGATTTTAACCTGGTTGTAAGGTAAATCTCGCCATGCCATCTGGGGGCGTTTTTCACTCATAGCCCGGTTAGCTTTATCAATGGCAGGTTTCAGAGCCTCCAATGCAGATACGGGAATACCCTTTTCGCCAATGTGTTCTGTCAGCATGTTGTTATAGTCCATTTTCATTGGTTAATCCTCCTTTTAGTTTCTCATGAATTTATATTTACATTATGGTAATTTATACAAGAAAAGCCCGTATGAATCAGTATATTATTAATACTGACCCACACGGGCTTAATATTAAGAGAGTGAAATTTTGGCAAGCAAGTTTGTCAAAGCAATCTTCCCCCTTTGAACATAAATATAGCATAAAATTCAAGGGTATTGTAGCGAACATTTATTCCTGCAGCTATATCACAATAAAATTGATTATCCCCATTACCTTTGCGATAACCAGCCCAATGTGGTGTTGGCATTATTGCCGGTTAAAAGCCGCCATGAATGCCTATATAGCGAATTAATTCGAAATCAGTCCAGCCTGTCGTCGAAAACGCGTATAAGCGTTCGCGATTTTCGGCTCGGTCTGGACTGTTTCTCATTTAATTCGCTATAAAAGGAGCGAAAATGGGATAAACAGCATCGGTCAAATCTGCTATGGCACGAACCAGCTGGTTGGTCATACCGAATCACATCATTATCAGTGACATATTTCAGAGAGCTAATAGACCTCCTCTGAAATAGGGAAAACAAGCTTGAGATGTAGCTTGTTTTCTCCCATTTCGGAAGAGGTCCAATGATTAGGTATGACAACGATGCCTGCAAGAGAGTGAATTTTCCAGCGTATAGGTCCCTAGTACATAAATAGCTACAAACTGCACACATATCATGAACAGAGATACCGGCAGCACATACAGAAAGCCTTTCTTTATGCCATTCCAGCATGAACAAAGCTAAACATAATGCTTTGCCCACGGAAATAGGCAGTCCGTCCGTAACGGGCAACCCAAAGAATAAAAGTGCGATTGCAAGTGCTACTATTAAATAAATTTACATTGGGCCTTACTCATAAAAGCTTACCATGCCAGTAGCAAAGTCATAGTACGCACCCACGACATGGGTGTTTTGCTGTTGGATTATTGGGTTTTTCTTGACGTTCTTAACTACCGTTTCTGTGTTGGCCTTTGTGGCGGCCAGCTTGTCTAGGCTGCCTTCGATTCCAGGGGCAATGTTATTGATAATAGATTGCAGCTTTTCAGGCAGTCCCGGAGGCTTATCGAAAGCCGCATTGACTGCACCGCAGGACGAGTGGCCGATGACAACTACGAGGGGCGCACCCAATACCGCTGTGGCAAACTCCATTGAGCCAAGCTCAACATCAGTTGCAAAGTTGCCGGCATTTCTTAAAACGAACAAGTCCCCGATTTTTGTGTCGAAGAAAATTTCTGGTGAACATCTGGAATCCGCACATGTAAGTATGATGGCATAAGGCTTCTGTGTGTCTACGGTTTCTTTCCTGTCTGCACTGTCATCCTTTGTTGAGGGCTTGCCTTCCACGAACCTCTTGTTGCCTGTCCTTAGGGCTTCAAGGGCTATCTTGGAATCGGTGATTGGTGTAACCTGAGAATTACGCATGTTTCATCATCCCTCTCTTGTATTGTATGGGGCTTTGCCCAATGTTACATATAAATTACAAGACGAATTTGTATGAATTGTCAAAAATTTAGTATGTGAGTTTATTATTTAGGTAGCTGTGTAGTTCTGCAATAGGTATCCGCTCCTGCTCCATGCTATCTCTTTCCCGTATGGTAACGGCTCCGTCGGTTTGAGAGTCGAAGTCATAGGTAATACAGAATGGTGTACCTATTTCATCCTGGCGGCGATAGCGTTTGCCGATAGAACCAGTGTCGTCATATTCCACGTTGAAATACTTGCATAGTTCATGGTAAATCGGTTCTGCACCTTCTGCTAGTTTCTTGGAAAGAGGTAAAATAGCTGTTTTTACCGGGGCCAGTGTCGGGTGGAATCTTAGTATAGTACGGGTATCGGGCTTTTCCTCTGTGCCTACGTTTTCTTCGTCGTAGGCTTCGCATAAAAATGCAAGGGTCATACGGCTTAAGCCAAGAGAGGGCTCTATGCAATATGGCGTGTAATGGGTGTTATCTTCGGCATCGAAGTAGATTAGGTCGTCGTCAGAATGCTCTGTATGCTTTTTCAGGTCATAATCTGTACGGTTAGCTATTCCCCATAACTCGCCCCACCCTAGGGTTTCTGGATAGCGGTATTCGATATCTGTTGTAGCTTTGGAGTAAAAGGAGAGCTCTCCTGGGCCATGGTCACGTATACGCAGGGCTTCATCAGGTATTCCTAAACCATGAAGCCAGTCTATGCAGAACTGTCGCCAATAGGTAAACCACTCACTGTCGGTGCCGGGCTTGCAAAAGAACTCTAGCTCCATTTGCTCAAATTCACGAGTGCGAAAAGTAAAATTGCCGGGGGTAATCTCATTGCGGAAGGCATGGCCCACTTGACCGATTCCAAAAGGAATCTTCCGGCGGGTTGTACGCTGTACATTTTTGAAATTAACGAAAATACCCTGTGCAGTTTCCGGCCTGAGATAAACAGTGGTTTGCTTGTCTTCCGTTACACCTGCGAAGGTCTTAAACATCATGTTAAATTGACGGATATCTGTGAAATCGTTTTTGCCGCACTTTGGACATGGGATTTTGTGCTCGTCTATATAGGCCTTCATTTTATCATTGGGCCATCCGTCAACCAGCTCTTCGGTGCTCTTTTCCTTCATATAGTCCTCTATAATTTTATCAGCGCGAAAACGCTCTTTACAAGCGCGGCAGTCCATTAATGGGTCGTTAAATCCTCCCACATGGCCTGTCGCTACCCACACAGCCGGGTTCATTAGAATGGCGCAATCCACTCCTACATTGTGTGGATTTTCCTGTATGAATTTCTTCCACCAGGCTTTTCTGACATTATTTTTAAGCTCCACCCCAAGAGGGCCGTAGTCCCAAGTATTTGCAAAGCCTCCGTAAACTTCAGACCCTGGGAACACAAAGCCGCGGCTCTTGGCCAAGGCGACGATTTTTTCCATTGTTTTTTCCATAAGGTTCACTCCCTTTTGTTATGTAACAGATACTGTAGCATCAGATTTTTTGTTTTTCAAGGGATAGCGGATTAATTCGTAAACAGTCCCGCCTGTCGCGAAAACGTGTTAAAGCGTTCGCGATTTTCGACTCGGCTGGGACTGCTTTTCATTATAACTTGCTACATATGTGCAAACTACATAAAGAATCCATATGTCACCACATGGTTTTTTTGTTGAAAAAGATGTATTCACACAGACATATGCATTGTAAAAAATAATCATGTAAAGTATAGTTAAGCATACACTCAGTACTGCCCACAGCGAATGACTTTCGAAATCGTGATTGCGCGTCGGGCAAAATTGGCCAAAAACGCCAAGTTCGCGTTTTTGGCAACCCTCCTTCAATCATGTTTCTCAATGTCGTTCGCTATACAAAGGAGTTATCCCATGGGATTATTTAAGAAGAAAATGACCGCCATCCAAAAGGCTAAAATAGAAAAAACACATGAAATAGTGTGTTTGTATTGCTTCCGCAGCTTTAATCATGACCAAGTGATGTTTAGAGCTATATCCCCAATGGACGCCGATGGGTATCTCCCTGTGTTGGATTATGTGTTGGAGGATTTTCGTGCGCGATTTTATCAGCCCTCCATCGGTGAGTTGCCTCCGGCCCTTGACCCTGAGGACTTTAGGGAGGCAAACAAGGGTTATTTGCGTGGGATACTTTCTTCCTTGCGAGATGACCATAATAATATCTCAACCAAGCGGCTTTGCCCGTACTGCCATAACGATGTCCCTGGAAGTGCCGGCTTTGCGCCCAGTACTATTATTTCTATTGTTGGGGCTGCTCAAACAGGGAAATCAGTCTATCTTACCAGTCTGATTCATACTCTCAAAACCGTAACATCCCCAAACTTTGATGTGTTTTGCTCCCCTATCTCCGGGGAGATGGGGCGTAAGTTCAAATTTGAATATGAAGACCCACTGATAGAAACCGGTTACTTGCCTCAGCATCATCCGACAGAGAAACAGCATGAGCCTTTTATTTTTACATTCTCCTTTGCGGACGGCACCAAGCCGGAGATACACATCGCCTTTTTTGATGTGTCACATGAAGATATTGCCGTAAGCGGATATGGAGAAATTTTTGCAAATTATGTACGCAACTCTTCCGGAGTAATATTTCTTGTGGACCCCCAGCAATTTCGGGCACTTGGACATAAATTGCAGATTTATCCTGACGGGTTTAGGGAACCTACAGAGGCCCTTGGAGGGCTGGTTGAAAACTATGTATTCAAACAAGCCAATGGGATTTCTCATATACCTACGGCAGTAGTGATTACTAAGTCAGACTTGCTTGAGTCTATAAGTTACGACGGAGAATTTTTGCGTCCCCGAAGCAATATATTCGACCCGTTTATTCACAGGGAGCATCTGAACCTCACGGAAATTGATATAATCAATTATGAAATAGATGAATTCTTGCAGCGGGTAGACCCAAATTTCCGCAATGCTCTAAAGCGGCGATTCGCGAATTTGGGGCTTTTTGGGGTGTCGGCACTAGGGCCTCATCCTGACCCAAGCCGCCAACAGACCGCGTTTTTTATGCCCACCCGAGTAGACGAACCATTATTATGGATTTTGTATAAGTTGGGATACATTGAGGGTTTTTATGAAGGGGCTAGGCTTTGATAGTTTAAGATATCGGCACTTTATTTGAGCATTGTTTCCATCGCTTCACTCATTGTCATATTTTTATATAAATCTTGCAATATTTCCACCATGCCATGGACTTCTTGGTGGATTTTATTTTCAGTTGTGTGTTTCAAGTTTTTCGCAGTAAAAGAAGATGCCTTTCTGAGCGCGCCTTTTTGTTAGACTGGGGATGGTCGTGTTTTCTATAAAGTCTATTGTTTCAACTCCAAAAGGCATATCGCTTTTTCATTAAGGGCGTTAAGATACAAATCAAATTGGCGTTTCTCATTTTTCAGATGCGTCATACTTTGCTCACAAAACCCAAGGGCCTTCCACGTAATCGCCTGCCACAATACAAATTTCTGCGTAGTTGCTGTATGAGAGCCCTATCACCGCATGAAAGGGGCGATTGGTTCTGCCATAACAGCATCCTATATTAATCAAAGGAGGTGTGGGAGAAACCATCAACCTGTCCGGGTCTATTAATCGATTAGACTGTTTCGAATTGATATCGTATATAGGCAAGTGCATTTGGTAACGCTCTGGAAGTATGCAATTGCGATGGAACGGACGCAATGAAAACGGTGTTGAATTGATTGTTTACAAAAGTGATATGATGCCATGGCACAAATTATGCTATACTGCCCATGCTCGTTTTACTATAATTACAAATAGAGAGGAATAAAAGAATGAAGGAAATTCTGGATGTAAGAAACATGACCAAAACCTTTCGGCTGTCCAAGAAGCAACAACAGCTGAGTAGCAGCAAGTCACCGGTCAAAATCGCCGCTGACAATGTAAGCTTTAAGTCCTATGAAGGAGAAGTATATGGTCTCCTCGGCCCCAATGGTGCAGGAAAGACCACAACTATGAGGATGATAGCCACTCTCATTAACCCAGACTCTGGGGATGCCACAGTGGATGGATTTAGTGCGGTAAAGCAACCCAAAGAAATACGCCGCCGAATTGGATTCCTAACCAATGAGCTTAAACTGGACCAATATTTTACCCCCAACTACTTAATCCGCTTTTTTGGGGAGCTCCATGGTATGTCCAAAGATATGATTGAAAAGCGTCGGGAGGAGTTGTTTTCTACCTTTGGCGTAGACAAATTTGCCGAAGTCAAAGTTGGCAATTTATCCCAAGGTATGAAGCAAAAAATTTCCTTGGCGGTCTCTATTATCCATGACCCCACCATCGTAATCTTTGACGAGCCTACCAATGGCTTGGATGTTGTAACATCCAAGATTGTTACAGACTTCCTTGTAGACCTTAAAAATCAGGGTAAGAGTATCATCCTTTCATCCCATATTTTTAGCCTCCTTGAGGGAATGTGCGACAGAGTTGGCATTATCATTAATGGGAAACTGGTTGCCAACGATACCATAGGCAATCTTGCGGGAGACTGCACCCTTGAGTCAAAATTCTTCCAAATTTACGAAGAAACCACAAAGGAGGCTGTATAGTATGAAGAACAATATTATGACTATATTCAAAAAAGAAGCCTCGCGGATAATACATGACCAGAAACTATTTTTCTCCGCGGTTATTATGCCCGGCCTCTTGATTTTTGTTATGTACATGCTAATGGGTAATTTTATGGGTAATATGATGGCCAGTGACGAGGACCATGTATACCAAGTTCATGCCGTCAATATGCCGACCTCTGTGTCAATGATGCTTTCCATTCCTGAGCTTAATATGGAAATTACCGATGTCCCTGCCACCGATGCGGAAGAAGCACGGCAGCAGGTTGCTGATAGGGATATCGACTTACTGATTGTTTTTCCTTCTGATTTTGACGCCGCTTTAGCTGCTGATAATGTCCCAAATATTGAGGTATGGTCCAATGCGGCCCGGATATCCTCCATGGAAGCCAGAAACATGGTAACCGCGATTCTTGATATGTATCATCAGGAGCTTGCAGGGGCTGTATTTACAATCAATGCTCCATCGGCAGATGCCCCATATGGGCACTATGATTTGGCAACTGATGCAGATATCTTTGGGATGGTTCTGGGCTTTATGATTCCTATGATGTTCCTTATATTCATATATACCGGTTGCTTGGCCATTGCGCCTGAGACAATCTCTGGCCAAAAAGAGCGGGGCACCCTTGGGGCACTCCTTGTAACCCCTGCCAAGCGTAGCCATATGGCAATCGGTAAAATACTGGCGATTTCGGTGTTTGCAATGCTGGGGGCCGTGGGTAGTATGATTGGCATGGCCTTTGGTATGCCCTCTCTGATGGGTATTGAGCTTGGCGCGCTTCTTGAGTTCTACTCCCTGATGGATGCGGCACTCTTGCTGCTAGTAGCGGTATCAACCACCTTGGTCTTTGTTGGCCTTCTCTCTATTCTTAGCGCATACGCAAAATCCGTAAAGGAAGCCACTGCATATGCAACCCCAATTATGTTGATTGCGACTCTTTGCGGCTTAGCAAGCACAATCTTGGGCCGGGTACCCGCCGAGTCGGTGTTTTATCTGATTCCGATTTTCAATAGTGCGTTAAGCATTTCTTCAATTGTAGGGTTTGAGGTTAACGCGCTGAACATGGCCCTTACGGCAGGGGTAAACCTAGTTGCCACGATGATATGTGCTCTTGTTGTTGCCAAGATGTTTAGTAGTGAAAAGATAGTATTCTCATAATAGTAAAGTACAGTACACGAGGGGATGGCGTCAGCCGCTCCCTGTGACTCGCTTTAAGATGGAGGAACTTATAATGGGTTCAAGAGGAAGGTTAAACGTTTTTGTATGGATAGGCTTTATATTGGATTTAATTGGGTTTTTTGTCGCATTGTTCGCAAGTTTTTCACTTGGTATTGGTATAATAATTGTTGGACTTGTGTTTTCGATTATCGGACTGATACTCTGTATCAGGGATAAGGGTGCGGTTGGAAGTGCCGCGCTGTACGTTGTGCTTGACGTGGTGTTCCTGATTTATCTTTTTGTTATTCACTAAAAGATTTCAGCGAATCCCATAATGGAAATTAGATTACAAAAATGGCTATCACAAGCAGGTATAGCCTCCCGTCGCAAGGCCGAAGAGTTAATTCTCTCTGGCCTTGTTTCGGTTAATGGGGAAATTGTCATAGAGCTTGGTGTCCGCGCTGACACGGCGAAAGATATTGTAGCAGTGGACGGCAAACCCTGTGAGATTCCCACCCAAAAAGTATATATTGCCATGCACAAGCCAGAAGGGGTAATAACCACCGTATTAGACCCATATAGCCGACCTACGGTGATGGACTATATTCCACGGGAATATAATTGCTTTCCCGTAGGCCGCTTGGATTATGACACCAGCGGTTTGTTGATAATGACCAATGACGGTAACTTTGCTCAAATGCTTACCCATCCCAAGCACGAAGTCACAAAAACATATATCGCCATAGTAAAAGGCCTTCCGAGGAATGAATCCTTGGAGGCCTTTCGCAGTGGACTGACAATAGAAGGCAAACCAACCGCCCCTGCTCAAATAGAAATTATCAAGAAGACGTCAAACGCAAAGGTACGGATAAAACTCCGGGAAGGGCGCAATCGGCAAGTCCGCAAGATGTGCGAGGCTATAGGGCATCCTATTCTGTCACTTAAGCGGGTAGAAATCGGCTCGATAAAACTAGGCCCTCTCCCCAGAGGCGAGTGGCGGCATTTGACCCAGGCAGAACTAAAAATATTAATCGCGCCGATTGCGTCAATATGATTAATCAATTTAAAAAGGAGAATGATTATGAAGCCATTTATGGATGAAAAGTTTCTGCTTCACAGCGACACAGCCCTTAAACTCTACGAGTATTGCAAGGATTTGCCTATAATCGATTATCACTGTCACCTGGAACCGAGTGAAATTGCCAAAAATAAACGATTTAAGAATATCACCGACCTGGCCCTTGGCGGGGATCATTATAAATGGCGGTTGATGCGGGCTTGTGGGGTCGATGAGAAGTATATTACTGGAGACGCTTCCGACGGAGAGAAGTTTTTTCATTGGTGTGCCACTGTTGAAGATTGCATCGGCAATCCCCTGTATCATTGGACCCACTTGGAAATGCGTCGGTACTTTGACTATGATGGCCCAATAAACGGAAAGCTGGCCGGTGAAATTTTCAACCACTGTAATAAAATTATAGGGATGGAAGATTTCTCGGCCTGGGGCATTTTAAGAAGGTTTCGGGTAGAGCAAATCGGTACAACAGACGATCCGGCAGACTCATTGGATTATCATATACAAATGGCAGCCTACCGCAAGAGCGACCCGTCGTTGCCGTTGGTTTCTCCAACATGGCGACCCTCCAAGATTATGAATATAGAAGCTCCTGGGTTTATTGACTATGCAAAAACACTGGAAATAAACAATTGGGATGATTTATTTACGGTGCTGACTCAGCGGCTGGATTTTTTCCACGAAAACGGATGCCGTGCCTCAGACCATTCCTTAGAACCGCCTGTATATGAAAACTACACAGAGAGCGAAGTGGCCATCATATTCAAAAAGGCCCTCGCAGGGGAGAGCCTTTCTCTGTCGGAAATAAATAAATACAAGACATATATAATGGTATGGCTAGGCCGTGAGTACAATAAGCGGGGCTGGGTTATGCAGTTGCATATGGGTGCCCAGCGTAGTAATAATACCAGAATGGTAACAAAGCTCGGCCCGGATACAGGTTATGATTCAATGTCTGACGAATCATACTCCCGTCCTCTTGCCAGGATATTGGATGCGCTGGACATGAAGGATGCGCTGCCAAAGACCATCTTGTATGGGCTGAATCCTGTATCTGATATGATGCTTGCGACTATGATTGGCAATTTCCAAGGAGGAGGAGTCCGAGGCAAGATACAGTGGGGCTGCCCATGGTGGTTTAACGACACCAAGCCAGGTATTGAGAATCATTTGACTGCCCTTGCCAGTGCCGGGGTGCTATCGCGGTTTATTGGGATGTTAACGGATTCCAGGAGCTTTATGTCCTATCCCCGCCATGAGTATTTCCGCAGGATAGTAGCCAATAGCGTTGCCCAGTGGGTAGAGATGGGCGAGTTCCCTGATGACCATATTAAGCTTAGGCAGATTATTGAAGGGATTGGGTATCGTAATGCAAGGGAGTATTTCCAACTATAGTTAGCATTTAAGGGGGAGCGACGATATCATAGTTTCGGAAAATGTTTCAAGTGAGAGTGACAAAAACCATCGCTCTCACTTGAAATCGCTATATCACACTATCAGATGGAGATTCAGTTGTCCATGTTCGCTATCATAGGTATATTGCAATAATTTTAAGTCGTGCCACTTTGCAGTGCGTGGCAACCTTCCTCCCTCTGTATAGTGGCGGATTGCTGATTGGCAATATGCATCGTGTGCCGATTGGTCAAACTCAAATGCAATAAGAAATGCCTTAATCCTAGAGTAATCGCCATTGGCATATTCATTTTTTATCCACTCGACGTACTTCAGTGTCTGTTCGATACAACATGATGTTGCAGTATCTTTTTTAAGCTCTATTACTAAGTAATCCGAAACAGTATCAAAACCATATGGCAATCCTGCGATATATCTGTAACCAAAGATGTCCATCTTGTCTGCGTACATTAACGGTTTAAACGGCGAAGCCATGACTTGTTGTGAAATATAATCCCACTGCCCCAACTCAATACCTTCGGGGGCATGGGTCGCTAGTAATTCTATAATACCACACTCAAGAGCCATCTCATGTCCTAGCTTCCCATCATCCCGTGAGCAGGCATTCATTATTTCTGATGCCTGCAAGTTGTACTCTGGTGAAATTTTATTGCGGATTTCTTCGTGTACACTGTCGTCAAATGGGATGCCATCAGTGTTTAGCATAGCCCTATTCTTGAATGCAAGGTAATCTCTTACTGCTTTGTTTTCTTCATCGTCCATCTTTATAAAGGACACTTGTTGCATTGCTCTAATCATGCGAATTTTATCCGGTGCAGAAGATAGCAAATCATCCATATCGACTCCATCCCGGAAAAATACGGGATATGGTTCAAAGATGCATAGCCATCGCATATTTTCGCTTCCTGGACCATTATCCCAAAGCAAGTCACTTCGTATCTCTTCATAAATCAGGGCTTTCGGAATAGAGGCTTGAGGGTAATTTTTATACCGGCATGAGTCTCCTATATTCATCAACCTACCAATGCCATAGATTTTTCGCCCCATGAAAAAATAGACATTGTCCCCCGCCTTCATGCTGAGATAATCCCCAATGGTAGCCTCATAAGGTGTGGACCAGTAACCCTTTGGGGTACCCATTATCGTAGAATAGACACCGCTATTTACACATCTCTCTAGAGCATCAACATCCTTGTTTCCAATTTGAAAAAGATATCCTGCCATACATACCTCCTTGTTAATCCTCTGTTGAGTATATGTTATAATTTGTCTAGGGTAAATGAAATAAAAAAGTACAATAAATGTCGTAGAATTGTTTACGGAGGTAGGCGGTTTCCGTTCAGGCCTAGAAAAAAGCCCTGACGTTTACGACATAGTGTGGGCTAACCAGTAGGAACCAGGAAAAAAACTAGCATGCTTTTGATTGTTATACGGCACACAATGGTATTTCTGATAAACACATCAATGAAGATATTACAGTTGTTAAGTTTCAAGTTCTGGAGCACGACCTTCTAGTGGGTGGATTTCCCTGCCAAGACTATTCTATTGCAAGAACAGGAGCCCAGGGCACCGAAGGGCAAAAAGGAGCCCTTTGGTGGTCTATTGTTGATATTGTATCGGCTCGCCAACCATCTTATATATTTTTGGAGAATGTTGACCGCCTGTTAAAGTCCCCATCAAGACAAAGAGGCCGTGACTTTGGCGTTATGCTGCGCTGTCTGTATGAATTGGGATATGGTGCCGAGTGGAGAGTTATTAATGCTGCTGACTATGGACATGCTCAACGGAGACGGCGAGTATACATAGTTGCATTTCACAACTCTACCCAGCTGTTTAGAGATTTAGCTTGTATAAATAGCACCAGCGGCGAAGTTACACTACGCAACAAATTATATAAGAATGGTTTTTTTTAATTGTTTTCCTGTAGACAAAACTATAAAGGCAAACAAGATATTTGCCCAGTAAATCAGCTTTTTTATCCCGAGTTGTCAGATATCTCAGAGACGTTTGTTGCATCCTTTTACAATGCAGGCGTTATGATTAGAGGACAGGTAATCACAGCGGAGGTTTTGCCTACGAAAATAGCACCGTATTAATGAAGGACATTCGCCATAATGGACCGGTTGACGAAAAATATTTTCTTAACGGGTCATTGGAAAAGTGGGAATACCTGAAAGGTGTCAAGCGAATCCCTAGCGTGTGACCTAATGGAGAGCAGTATTTTTTGTGAATGTGCACTTGCTTTCCCTGATTGTATTACTAGACCGGCGAGAACAATGATAACTAGTGAAGCTAGTATTAATAGGAGTACGCATGTTATAGAAGATGCACATACGGGCGGCTCCGGTTATTAACTCCAATTGAATGCGAAAGACTAAATGGTTTTGATGATAATTGGACTAATAAAGGCATGCCAAAAAAAATCAGAGATTTACTATGGGTAATGCACTTGTTGTTCCGATTGCAACTGCAATTGTGTGTAAATTTTCAGAAATAATTTATAGTAACGGTAGTTGAGAATGAGTAAACCCATTCTCAACCCTTGATTCGCGTTGTTACTATAACTAGTCCGTAACCATCCGAAACACAATCTCATCTCCCCGCACCCATCCGAATCGCGCTCTTGCCAGGGCCTCGATATAGGCATCTGAGTCGAAGTTAGTCATTTGATATGTTAGGTCCTCATAAATGGCGACTTGGCGAGCCAGGTCTTGTTGGGTGCGTTCATTGCGAGCGCGTAGGTCATTGTATGCGGCTGTTTGTCTGGAGATATATACAAGGGCTGCCGTCAGCACAAAAACGCAGAATAATATGCATATGATATTTCTTAGCTTGTTATTTTGTAGCTTTTCTTGAGAATTTTTAGCCATGAAATCAACCCCTATCAATAGCTTCCCATAATCCTTGCAAGTACGTGGCCCCTAGTGCTCGGTCGTATAGGCCATAGCCTGGGCGGCCTTTTCTTTTTGTCTCTTCCCAAATCATACGGCCATGGTCAGGACGAATCCAGCCTTTGTAGTCAATATCGTGGAGGGCCCTCATTATGTCGTACATATCCAGGGAGCCATGACTGCTTAAATGAGCGGACTCATAGAAGTCAGTCTCGTTTTCAAATCTTAAGTTCCTGACATGGGCAAAGTGGATACGGCCTTCCATGCCAAATTCCCGTATCATCGCTGGCAGGTCATTGCCTTTTTTTGCTCCTAGGGAGCCAGTGCAAAAGGTCAGCCCATTGTTGGGGCTTGGATTAAGATTAAGATAGCGGCGGATATTGTCACGGCTGATTATTAGCTTTGGCAGTCCGAAGATAGGCTGCGGCGGGTCATCTGGATGGACTCCCATTTTTATATTTAGTCTCTCCGCGTGGGGGATTATCGCATCTAGGAAATATTTCATGTTGGCGTAGAAAGTGTCTGTTTCCATGCCATTATAGGCTTCCAATGTAGCGCGGATGGTCTTCATGCGCTCCGGCTCCCAACCAGGCATTTCGTAGGTGTCGGCTTCTTTAGCGTAGCGGTTAGCTAGCTCTTCCACGGATACCCCTTGTATAAATTCGGCTTCGTATTTCATGGTATTAGAGCCGTCAGGTAAATTGTAGTAAAGGTGGCTGCGGGCCCAATCTAGTACGGGCATCATGTTATAACAGATGCACTTGATATCGATTTTAGCAAGTCGTTCCATAGTGGTGATATAGTTAGTGATTTTCTCGTCCCGAGAGGGCAGACCAAGCTTTATATCCTCGTGGATATTTACGCTTTCGATTACTTCTACCTCCAGGCCATGGGATGCTACCTGTTCTTTCATAGCAATTAGCATGTCCATGGGCCAGACGTCCCCAGCGGGAATTGTAAGCAGGCTGGTTACCACGCCGGTCATACCGGGGATTTGTCTTATATGCTCTAGGCTGATGGGGTCTTGGTCCGCTCCGAACCAACGAAAGGTCATTTTCATTTGGACTTACTCCTCTTCTGTGGTTTCGTCTTCTATAACTGCTAAGCCAAGGATTTTGGCCATTAAGATTGTATGAGGTTTTGCTGCTATGAATGTGTTGTAGTCGCCGATGGCTTTTGACAGGGATTCCCTTGTTTCATCAATTGCAGCGGAGTTTTCCTCTAGGCTTTTGTGCTCAACGTCAATTTCAGCAATGGCAGCTAGTAAGCTACTTAGTTCAATGGTTATAGATTGGTCATATAGGTCACTTAACTCTACAGGATTTATGGCATATAGCAGTTCTATCCGCTGCCGCAGCAAATTCTCCAACTCTGTAAAATAAGTGTCCACAGGAGCGCGCCTTTTCATTACTCGATAGTGTAGCACTATTATGGCAACGCTTAGCACCACGATAAATAATGACACAAATCCAAAGATAGACATTTATCCCCTCACCTGCTTTACAAGTGCTTTTATGTGGGCAGGGCTTGTCCCGCAGCATCCACCCATGTAACTTACATCAAGACTTGCCATTGTATTGGCAAAATCCTCTGGGGAGAGATTATAGAATGGCGGAGTGCCTGGCTCACCAACTTGGGGCAAGCCTGCATTAGGCTGTAAAATAATCGGCAGTTTTGTTTTTAGTGGAAAAAACGACTCATAGGTTTCCGGACCAAAACCGCAATTTAGTCCTAAGGCATCTACTCCTAGGCCCTCCAATAAATCTATCATATCCTGGATAGTGGCACCCATCATAGTTCTTCTGTTTTTCTCGAAAGACATGGTTGCGTAGACCGACAATCCGGTCTTCTTGGCAGTGATGACTGCCAGCTTAAGCTCTGTCAAATCCATCATGGTTTCAATAAGAATAAGGTCACAGGAGTCGCCATGTGATATTGCTTCTTCAAAAATATGGCGGCATTCTTCCTTTGTGGTATCGCCGTATGGCTCTAATATTAGTCCTGTTGGCCCAAGGTCTAGGGCTAATCGTCTGCCTGGGTAGCCTGCAAGGGCTTTGCGTCCATGGGAAATGGCGGCCTTTATCATATCGGCGGCGTTTTCATGTTTATGGGAATAGCACCCAAAGGTATTGGCTGTCAGTATATCTGCGCCTGCTTCCAAATACTCGCGATGGATGTCGATTATATCTTGGGGGTGAGTGAGGTTGAGAATAGCAGGGTCTCCGGTAATCCCACGCCTGTGTAGCTCTGTTCCCATGGCTCCGTCAAAAAAAATAGGATTCATAGCCACCTCCTATAAATATGTACATGCATAGTATACTCCAAAGCCGCGAATACTACAAAAAAGGAGGAGTATATCTCATATGAAGAACAAAAAAAAGAACCCATCCCCACTCCTTGACACTACACCTCTTGCCGACAGCTCAAAAGGCCGGGCAAAGGATACCAATGTCGCCATCCCTTCAGACTTGTCTGTAGAGCAAGCCAAGGAATGGGTGGATGAGAACAGATTGTAATAGAGTGATTCCCCTCGAACACAAACTTACTTGTTTTCGAGAGGAATCACTCTATACCGCTACTTTATTTTCTTTTCAATAAACACCAACACCCCATTAACAATAATCCCAAGGCCGGCGGATAGTATAACGCCCCATATAATTCGGTTGTTATTACCAGTCTCCAAGCCTATGGTTATCAACAGCCCTATCCCGCCAGCTCCTATGAAAGCGGCGATTATAGCAATTGCAATAGTTGAAACCAGGGCAAGGCGGATGCCGACAAAAATCGGTTTCAGTGACAATGGCAAACGTACTCTAAAAATAAGCTGCGATTTGGTCATACCCATGCCTGTCGCAGCTTCGACTATTCCACTGTCAACCCCGCCCAGACCAGTAATAAAATTGCGAAGGAGAATAAACTGATTATAAAGTACCAGAACTATTATCGCTGTAGTTCTTCCCAGCCCCAGCACCGGTATCATTAGCGCAAACAAAGCTATACTTGGGATGGAATATACAATAGAAAAAATATAAGTAAGTAGGGAGCCTGCGCCCCTAAAATACATAGCCACTAATGTCAGCAGCCCTGCAAGGAGCACAGATAAAACAAGGGCAATCAAAACCAGCTGGATATGCTCGACTAGTGCCCTAAGCAATAGATTATAGTTCCTCTGGGCGAAACGCAGTAGTTCCAATTAAGTCAACCCCTCCCAAAATTTCTCTTGCTCGCGACAGGAATTTATCAAGGATTTGACAAAGTCATCTGCAGGATTTTTAGCGATATTTTCAGGAGTGTCAAACTGGCACACCCGGCCCTCGTTCATTACGACTACTCTTGTTCCCAGCTTTAATGCCTCATTAATATCGTGAGTGACAAATAAAAATGTTTTTTTTAATCCTCCATGGATTCGTTTGAGCTCATCTTGAAGATTAAGCCTATTGATTGCATCAATGGCTCCGAATGGCTCGTCGAGTAGCATGATTTTAGGGTCAGCGGCAAGGGCGCGGGCGAGACCTATCCGCTGTTGTTGGCCTCCGGATAACTGTGCTGGATAGCGACTTGAAAACTCTTTGGGTTCAAGTCCTACCAGCTCAAGTAATTCATGTGCTCTGGCCTCAATGCGCTTTTTATCCCATTTCAAAAGCTTGGGTACGATTGCGATATTCTGGGCTACTGTCATATGGGGCAAAAGTCCAACCTGCTGTATGGCATAGCCGATACGTCGTCGTACCAGCACCTTATCTACATCTCGGATATTTTCCCCAAATAGGATAATATTGCCGGAATCTGGGTCATACAGGCGGTTGGTCATCTTGAGCAAAGTGGTCTTTCCCGACCCCGATGACCCCAGGATGGTTATAAACTCGCCTTCATTAATGGATAGGCTCACGTCATTTACGGCGTTATAGCTTGCGCCCTTGAACCCCTTTGTAACATGCTGAAATTCGATGGCGGTGTTCATGGCAACGACTCAAAAAAATCCCGGGCTACATCCTGTATATCTCTGCCGTAAATAATTACCTGGGAATTAAGATGAAGCAGTGTCGGGGTATTGAGATGAGGTGCCAAGCGGTTTAACGCATCGGCAATGCCTGGGTGTTCTTCCAGGATATCGTTGCGGACAATGGGAACCAGGTTGTACGGAGGCCAAATTACGATATCTTCTATAAGAAGCGTGTAATAATGGGTATTGTAAAGATGACCGTCGGTGGTAAAGGCAACACTTACATCCGCAGCGTTTGTGCGAAGAGCCTCATATCTGGCACCTCCTCCCATTATATCTATACTATAGAAATCGAATGGGCCGAAGGCCGAAACCATAGCAGGTAGTCCATCTTCACGGTCAAGAAACTCTGCTGTAGATACAAATCGCAGCTCATGAGCATGAGGCTGTAAGTCAGATATTGTTGAAATGCCCAGCTCCTGCGCTAGCTCAGTACGGATGACGATTCCTTGGCCGTTATGGGCTTCGGTAAAATCCAGCCACGTAATCTGGTATCTCTCGTAGTATTCTCTTTTGACGAGTTCATAAACTTCATGGGGGTTGGTCATTAATGGCAGACCAAGAACGGTAAGTAACCCCGTTCCGGTGTATTCGGGATAAAGGTCAATTTCGCCGTTTAGAATAGCGGTATGCACCAGGCCGCTGGATAGGTTGTGACCTGTACGGTCAACGGTAAACCCTGCTGCTTCCAAAGCGAGGGAATATATTTCGGCAATAATTAAGCTCTCTGTAAAATCTTTGCTGCCTACGCGGATAACATTGTCATCGTTGCCGGTGCAGCCGGTGGTTATAAATACTAGTGCAAACATTGCAATAATAACGCCAAACCATTTCTTTTTCATGTAGAAACACCTCTCTTATATCTTTGAAGAAAACAATCTAATAAATCCAGCAGTAACACTGCCGTAAGTGATAGTACAGCGACGGAAATACCGCCTATCAATAATAGTTCTGTCCTCCTTACGCTAAGCCCTTGAAAAATAATCTGTCCCAATCCCCCTGCACCGATTAGCGCGGCAATAGTTGCACTGGCGACTATTTCGACAGTGGCGGTTTTTACCCCAGCTAGGATTAGCGGAAATGCTAGGGGCAAGCGTACCTTTATCCATACTTGAAGCTCGGTCATGCCCATACCCTTTGCGGTTTCTAGCATAAAAAAAGGAACTTCCTCAAGGCCTGCTACGGTGTTCATTAGAATCGGAGGAATGGCCAGAAATGCAAGCGCGGTAATCGCTGGTCCCATTCCTATCCCCAGTAATCGAATGGATAAAACCAAAACCGCAAGGCTTGGAATAATCCTAAGTACTTGAAAAAAACCGACTATCCACTTTTGCTGCTTGCGAAATAAGATACATAAAATCCCCATAGGCATCCCAATGCAAATCGCAATAGCGAGGACACGAAGGCTTAAGGAGGTATGCCTTTGCAGCATAGTGAGATATGCATCCAGGTTATTTTCAAAATATAATAAAATGTTACTCCATATTTCCCCCATTATTCAAAACCACATCCTTGCTTTCTTGATTAATTTGGCCGCGGATTTCTAGTATAAAGCGGATAATGTGACAACTGGTGCGAACTTAAACTACATTTTAGCGCAAAAGTTCTGCGAAGGTTCACGCAGAATTTTGCGCTCTTTTGAAGTTTAAGTTCGCACTTGGATGTCATATTAAATCTTTTTCCCCACTCGAAAATATTTCAATGCTGAATGATAGACCAGCGGGTCTGTTTTATGGATATCCAGGGCTTTAAACCACTTCATAACTGCTTCTTGGGAGTCCGTTGGGGGGGTGAGGTTTGCGTCGATTTGCAGATTGATTACTTCGCCAAAAAATGTATGAAATTGACCGATTACATGTGTATGAGATAATTTGCATTCAAATGCATAGTGGCTTGCGCTAAGTATAGGCACATATATTTTATCGCCCCAGGTAAAATCATAGGGTACCGCATCTTTTACACAATCCTCACCGGATACAGAGCCTACATAATCGACAAGTGGTACCATTGAGCCATTGCAAAGATTGACGGAAAACGCCCCGGTACGCTGGATGTTGGCAATGGTCCGCCGGGCGGTCATGCTGAGGATTATGTTTTCTGGTGGGCCGGGGGAGTTGCTTACGCAAGTGATGGTGCTTAAGTTTGGCGTACCATCCTTGTTGCAGGTACCGACAATCCATACCGGGCGGGGTGTGATTGTCCATACGATATGGTGGAAGATTCCGCTTAGATTTGGGACGGATTGCTTTTGGGTTTTTTTCATTTTGAACACTCCTTTTTGGATATAAAAAGAGCCTGTGTCCTTGAGTAGGAACAGGCTCTGCTTATATTTATCTTACAACTACCGCCGTCTTCAATCCATGACATGATTGGTATGACGCCGCTTTTATTTTATGCCAGCTTTGTCATGGTAGGCTCACACCATAGGATTTGAGCGCGTTTTCTTTTAATGTGACAGCGGTTTTGTTTTTCCCTATTGCATAGGCCATATGGTATGCCCGTATCAAGTGGGTTTTATAGATATGCTCTTCCTCTCCCAGCTTATAATAACAATCTGCCATGCAAAATAGCATTTCCGGGATGCGCTCAAGATTACTGTATTCCCGACAAGTATCAATAGCGGCTTGACAGGTGTAAAGGGCTTCTTTATATTGCCCTCCATTCCAATACGCAGATGACAGAACAAGGTACAGTGCCGGAAAAATATTTATTTTGTCTTCCTCAGAAACCCTGGCATTTTCTCGGCTGTTTATCATGGCCTTGACCATTTTAATAGCTCTATCATACTCGCCTAAAGTCACAAAGCAATTTGCAATACTTAATGCAATGGAAATCTCGTTATTAGTCATACGGTATTCGGATATCTTGCTCTCGTCAAAGTTAGGTTTGGACATGTGCATGACTTTAAGGAGATTATCCACAGACTCTGCTGACGGCGGTGTGGGCATTTCGACTGCAACTTTTGCATATGCCACATACTGCTTGACTATGGGCTGTTTTATTAGGGGGGCCTTTTCGATAATGCGGATAACTTCTTCAACCTTGGACCAATCATCGCTATTAATCTGACGCTTTAGATGCTTGTAATCCCTATAACTGGCGTATTCGCCGGAGTCTAAATACAGCAACCAAAAATCCTCAGTGGGGGCACCAAGTAATTCAAGGGTAGTGATAAACTGCCATACATCCATTCCAGCCTCACCGGATTCTATCCTGGCGAGTTGACGAACGCTAATGAATAGCTGCTCGGCCATTTCTGCCTGGCTAAGCCCCATTTCTTTTCGCATTGTCTTGATTATTTCCGCGCTGTTGGTTTTCATGAAACATAGTCAAAGCGGGCATTGAAGAAGCGCAGCATGGGAGGCTCGTATACAAATTTCAGGCCTCGGATGCTGTCCCGGTTTTCGTATAGCTTAATAATTGCGTCGGCGGCTATGTCCATATGGGCATAGGTGTATACCCGGCGGGGGATTGTCAGGCGTACCGTTTCTAATTTCGGCATATGATTCTCGCCAGTGTCCTTATTTCTCCCGGCGGAAACAACACCTCTTTCCATTGCTCTTACGCCGCTTTCCATATACAAATGGGCTGCCAGACTTTGAGCGGGCAGATGCTCTTGAGGGATATGAGGCAGGAATTTCCTTGCATCCAGGAATACCCCATGGCCTCCTATAGGCTGCACCACCGGTACCCCGGCTGATATAAGCTTATCCCCAAGGTATGCTACCTGCTCTACCCTGTGGCAGATGTATTCGAATACACAGCTTTCCTTAATGCCGATTGCGAAGGCTTCCATATCCCGGCCGGTCATGCCGCCATAGGATGGCATACCTTCGTATACGACTACCATTTCTCTTGCCTTAGTGTATAGCTCATCGTCATTGGTGGCCAGGAAGCCGCCTATATTTACCAGTCCGTCTTTTTTGCCGCTCATGGTTGCGCCGTCGGCATAGGAGAACATTTCTTTTACGATTGCCTTTATGGTTTTGTCGGCATAGCCTTCCTCACGCATTTTAATGAAATAAGCGTTTTCTACACAGCGGGTGCAGTCGTAGTAGACTTTGAGGCCGTACTTATCGCAGAGCTCACGCACATCGCGCATGTTTTTCATGGAAACTGGCTGGCCTCCAGCCATGTTTACCGTTACGGCCAAGCAGATATATGGGATTTTATCCGGACCGACCTCGTCAATCAGGGCTTGGAGCTTTGCTAAGTCAATATTCCCCTTGAAGGGCAGGTCAATTTGTGAATCATGGGCTTCGTCTATAATTATATCCCGGAACTGGGCACCGTTGGCCTCTTGATGGAAGCGGGTGGTTGTGAAATACATATTGCCAGGGACATAAGTACCAGGGGTAATCATCAGCTTGGAGAGGATATTCTCCGCGCCTCGGCCTTGGTGAGTGGGTACTATGTGTTTAAAGCCGTAGTATTCCTTTACTGTAGCTTCAAGGTGGGCCCAGTTGCGGCTGCCGGCATAGGCTTCGTCGCCAATCATTAGGCCGGCCCACTGGCGGTCGCTCATGGCGTTGGTGCCGCTGTCTGTCAATAAATCAATGTAGCAATCCTCGCTTTTGAGTTGGAAGGTGTTGTAGCCTGCGGTTTGGATGGCCTCGATTCGTTCTTCCCGGTTTAGCATATTGGGCATTTCTACTACCTTGATGCGGTAGGGCTCGGCTGGATAGGTTTTCATTTTTTTGCTCCTTTGTGTATTGGGATATCACCTGTGTCAGGAGAATTGATATGGCCTTAGCCTGATTAATGTACAAATGAGCCTAGGAGAATATTATAACCTCACCATGCTCCTCAAACTCCTGAACAGCCGTTACAATCAACACCGGATTACTTTCTGACCAGGTGTCTTGTACCTCCAGCACTCCTGTAATCTGTACCCAGGTCTCGTCCGAAGGTATGGTGAGGTTTCCCATATCCAGCTCAAATCCGATAGTGCCGCCGCCGCCACAGCAATCCGAAAGAAACCTTATAACAAAATAATAAACCCCACCGGTATCGAATACATCATGCCAGCTCATGAAAAGGCCTTCCATTTGGATGGTCCTGCCTTCAAAACGGTCTAGGTTAAGTAGGATTTCCTCAACTTGTCGGGCAAAGAACTGGTCTCGAATTTCATGTATGTCTTCCGAACCAGAGCAACCGACCATAAGGGGTAGCGATATAAACAGTACGAGTAGAGCAAGTATGCGTAATTTTTTCACGTGAATCTCCTAACTTTCAGTTTTATTACTCTTTTTATATCGCAATACCAGCCAAATTACAAGCGTTGCGACAATTCTCATAAATCCAACAACAAACATCGCATTGCGATTACCCACCCATGCAAACAATGCATGGGAGAAAAATGGTGCAACAAACAGGCTGACACTCATAATAGTATTATAGAAAGCCAGGTACATCATACGATTGTCATCAGGGGTCGCTTCGAGTACGCCGTTGAGCAAAGATGCATTTATTCCTATAGTAGAAAATCCTGTAAAAAAACTTACAAGGGTCATCATCTGAACATTTGGAGTCAGAGGAAACAGGAACATATTGAAGGCAAGCATAGAGGTTGCGATAACCAATACTGTGTTATTGCTGTACTTACGCAGCCAACGCTGCCACATCCCCCCTGAGATAAATGCTGCAATTCCTGAGGCAAGGGCAAAGATGGCAAACCACATTTCAGTTGCCTGGATAACCATGACTTGGTGGATTGCCACAAGGGGCCATCCTGCATGCCATGTAAACATAAAAATAAAGGCTGGGATGAAAAATTTTAGGAAATTTTTGTCTTTGAGAATTTTGGGGATTAGTGCAAGGTCGGAAGACCCGTTACTTAGGCTGGCCTCTTGCTCCGGCACATTAAACCGCCGAAACATAAGAACCTCAAGCACCCCAAACAAAAATGCCAACACAAAGAATATTTGATACAGAATTAGTCGCTGAGCGTCTGTGCTTGGCACAAAGGTAATAATTATCCCTGTGGTGACAGTAACCACGGGGATAATGGCCTGACCAAACTTATTACGAAGGGTGATGGCCTGCCCTCGGGTAGTACCGCTAAAAATCGTCCCAAGGAGTCCTTGGAGAGAGGTCTGAGATAGAGCGTCAGGGCAGTTCATAATGGCAACAAGGATAACAAAGAGAAAAGGCCGTACGGTAGGAGGCAGCATGGGCACAAAGGCGATACCAAGGAGCAAGGCTCGACTTACAAGAATAAAAGCCGCAGTAGCCCGCTTTTTATTGGTAAACCGCCTAAAAAGAAAAGCTCCCGGCAGAAGCACCAATGCTCCCACGGCACCGGGTAAGGAATTGAGAAGGGCAATATGGAATTCCCCACCTCCTAGTCGCTGTAAGAACACAGCGGAAAAAGGCCGCCACAAATTGTTGACGGTGTCGAATAACAGGCCATACATAATAAAAATCCAAACATTGGTGCCTCGCACCCGGCCAAGCTCTCGAGAAGCATAGGAAAACCCGCCTCGAATATAGGCGGGGATTTCCTTGATGGCTATATTGGGTTTGCGGAAGCGGTTCATGTTTTCACCTGCAAAATGAAGGATATGGATGACGGGCTTTAGTATAAATCAACGTGGCAGTCCCGCCAAAAATCGTGAAATAATTAGCAAATATACTAATAAACATGGAAAATCAATTAAAAACTAGATGGAAAAGGTTTGGTCAAAACGACAAAAGTATAGCGGTGGCGGGATGATTAGGTTCGAATTACCCACAGTCCTATGTCTTCTCCATTGATAGTCCAGGACTTGCTGTACGCACCCTCCGGAGGGGGCGTTTCATCCAGATTATCCGCCAGGATTTCTGTCATGATTGTCTCGCGGTTATTGACTATGACGTGGGTTAGGACGGGAGCATTGTCATAATATCCGGCGTTAATCCGGTCCATTACTTCGAATCCTGCGTCCTTACGCATATTTTGCAGTTTGCTCATTAACTCACGTAGGTTGCCTTCTTCTATTAGCTCCGGGGTCAACTGGGTGTTAAGGACTACGGTTATCCCTTTATCCTGGGAAACAGCAAAGCCTTCTTTTTGGTCGGTTTCTATCAATACATCTTCCATGGTGAGCTCTACATCGGTGCCGTCGATGTTGGTAGCCCAGGCACCTTTGTGCAACGCGGCCATTACCGTGGCCGGCTCGGAGTTAAGGGCAACTGTTATCTTTGGTACCAACTTACCATATCTTGGGCCTAGGGTCCGCAGTTGCGGTTTAAAGCGATATTCTATAAATGCTTCTGAGTTGTCTATAAAAGATATGGCTTTGACATTAAGCTCCTCTTTAACTACTTCCAGATAATCATCCCCTGGTGCCGCTGTGCCTGATTTTAGGTTTACTAGCATTTCAGGCAGTGGCTGTCGGTTTTTGATTGCAGCAGCATTGCGGGCGGCTCGGCCTATTGCGGTTATATCCATTATGGTAGCCATGTCGGCTTCCAATGCCAGGTCGATATACTTTTCCTCGGCAATGGGATACTCACATAGATGAATGCTTATAGGAGATGTTGCATCCAAGCCTCGTACCAAATTCTGATAAATTTGCTCCGTTATAAATGGCACAAAGGGCGCGGTCAGCTTGGCAACTGTAACCAATGCATGGTGCAAAACCTTGTATGCATTAATTTTATCCTGCTCCATGCCATCGGCCCAGAAACGCTCTCTACTGCGGCGTAGATACCAATTGCTTAGGTCATCTACAAATTGGTCTATGGCCCTGGCTGGGTCTGTTATTTCAAATTTCTCTAGGGCGGTGTCAACTTTTTTGACCAAGGTGTTAAGACGGGACAATAGCCATCTATCCATTACACTCAAGTCCATGGCTTCGTATTCAAATGGGTTGAACCCATCGATATCGGCGTAAAGAACGTAGAAGGCATAGGTATTCCAAAGGGTGCCCATAAATCGTCGTGAGCCTTCCTGTACAGCTTCGTCATAATACCGGGTATTAAGCCAGGGGGCTGACCCTGCGTAGAACAGCCAGCGCAAAGCATCGGCACCATGTTTTGCAAGGGCATCCTTGGGGTTAACAACATCACCTTTGGATTTGGACATTTTTTGTCCGTCTTTGTTTTGTACAAGGCCTGTTGCGATTACATTTTTGTATGAAGATTTGCCGAAAAGCATGGTAGATATGCTCATTAGGGAGTAAAACCAGCCACGAGTCTGGTCTACCCCTTCGCAGATAAAATCCGCTGGGAATTGGCTTTCGAATAGCTCCTTATTTTCATATGGATAATGCCACTGAGCAAAGGGCATTGACCCGGAGTCGAACCAGCAGTCTATAACCTCTGGGGTACGGGTCATGGTTCCGCTACATTTAGGGCAGTTAAGCTTTACATCATCTATATAGGGCTTGTGGAGTTCGATGTTTTCAGGGACTTTCTGTCCTATTTTTTTAAGCTCATCTATACCGGATATGCAGTGCATATGGCCGCAGTCACATAGCCAAATTGGGAGAGGGGTACCCCAATAACGCTCACGGCTGATACTCCAGTCATGGATATTTTCAAGAAAATCACCGAAGCGGCCTTTTTTCATATGCTCCGGCATCCAATTGACTGTCTCATTGCTTGCAAGTAGGTCGTCTTTTTTTGCGGATACCTGGATAAACCAGGCATCTCTGGCGTAGTAGAGGAGGGGTGTGTCGCAACGCCAGCAGAAGGGATAGCTGTGGGTAATGTTTTTCTTTTTAAGGAGAAGGCCCTGCTGTTTGAGCTCCTTGATTATCAAAGGGTCGGCGTCTTTAACAAACTGACCTTCCCAAAGATGCACATCCGGGGTAAAGCATCCCTGAGGGTCTACATATTGAACAAATGGCAAATTATTTGCCTTGGAAATCCGGGAATCATCTTCGCCAAAGGCCGGGGCTATATGGACTATCCCTGTACCTGCCGATAGGGTCACATAGCCGTCGCAAACTACGGTGCCGGTTTCTTGATTGCCAAAACCAAAAAGGGATTTGTATTTAAGGCCCTCCAGCTTGGCACCGAGGAAGGTCTCCATGATTTCGAAGTTATCTTCCAGTACTTCCTCAAGGAGAGCTTTGGCCATAACATAAATATGCCCATCCTTGGAAACTCTTGCGTATTCCTCTTTAGGGTTGACGCAAAGGCCCACATTGGAAGGTAAAGTCCAGGGGGTTGTGGTCCAGGCTAGCAGATATTCATTTTCTTTACCTGACACTGGAAAACGTACGTATATACTGGGCTCCGTTACGTCTTTATAGCCCTGGGAGACTTCATGGGTAGAAAGTGGTGTGCCGCAGCGGGGGCAGTAGGGTACGACTCGATGGCCCTTGTATATCAGTCCTTTTTCGAATATCTGAGAAAGAGCCCACCATACGGACTCGATATAACTATTATGATATGTGACATATGGATTTTCCATGTCAGCCCAGTATCCTATCCGCAGGGACATCTCTTTCCACATTGCCTCATATGTCCAGACAGATTCCTTACACCTTTGGATAAAAGGCTCCACGCCGTATTCTTCTATTTGGGGCTTGCCGCTGATGCCAAGGGCTTTTTCCACTTCCAGCTCAACAGGGAGGCCGTGGGTATCCCATCCTGCTTTGCGTAGTACTTGAAAGCCCTTCATCGTTTTGTACCGGGGGAAGAGGTCTTTGATGGCGCGGGCAATTACATGGCCCATATGTGGGACGCCGTTGGCGGTGGGTGGGCCGTCGTAGAATACGAAAAGGGGTTTGCCTTCCCGCACGCTCATGCTCTTCTCAAAAATTTGATGCTCCTGCCACAGGGTAAGAACTTCCTCCTCGCGCTCAGCGAAGTTTAGATTTGTGGAAACTTTGGTATATTTCATATAGGCTTGCTCCTTTCTAAGAGCTCAAGTATATTATTGCCTATAATTGTTGTAAAGGAGCATTCCAATGTCCCAACCCTTCGCCCACCTACACGTCCACACAGAATACAGCCTACTAGACGGCTCTGCCAAAATCCAAGAGCTTATTTCCACCACCAAGGCCCAAGGCCTAAACAGCCTAGCCATCACCGACCATGGTGTAATGTATGGTGTAATCGATTTCTATAAAGCAGCAAAGGAGGCCGGAATAAAACCCGTCCTAGGCTGCGAGGTATATGTATCCCCAGGCTCCCGCCACGAAAAAAAGGCTACATCCGATGGGGTTTACCAGCATCTGGTACTGCTGGCGGAGAACTTGGAAGGCTACCACAACCTGGTAAGGCTGGTATCTTTGGGCTTTACCGAGGGATTCTATTACCGGCCTCGTGTGGATGTAGAGCTCCTTACGCAATACAGTTCAGGTCTTATTGCCCTAAGCGGCTGTCTTTCCGGGGTAGTCCCCAAGATACTTATGGGTAACGGCTACGATGCAGGGAAAGCTCGTGCCCTTCAGTTTGAAGAAATCTTTGGCAAAGGCAATTTTTACTTAGAATTACAAGACTATGGCTCCGCTGAACAGCGAGAAGTCAACCAGCAGCTTATACGCATCTCCAAGGAAACTGGCATACCCATGGTTGCGACTAACGATGTCCACTATATAAAGCAGTCAGACGCAAGGGCCCATGAAGTACTGCTCTGCATCCAAACCGGTAAAACCATGCTGGATGAAAATCGCATGTCCTTTGACAGCGACCAGTTTTATCTTAAATCTCCTGAGGATATGTATGCTCTATTTCCCTACGCAAAGGATGCATTGGAGAACACCCAAAAAATTGCCGACCGCTGCAACGTGGAAATCACATTCAATGAATACAAGCTCCCGATTTTCGAAGTCCCGGAAGGGCAAACGGCCTACGACTACTTAAAGCAGCTCTGTGTAGACGGCTTAAAGGAACGATATGGCCAAAATTATGAAGAATATCTGCCACGGCTAAATTATGAGCTTGATACAATTGGCTCCATGGGCTTCTTGGAATACTTCCTGATAGTATGGGATTTTATCCGCTATGCCCGGGAGAACGGAATTATGGTCGGTCCGGGGCGAGGCAGTGGCGCAGGCTCAATTGTTGCATATACCCTACGAATTACGGATATTGACCCCATTCCATATAATCTGCTCTTCGAACGATTCCTAAATCCCGAGCGGATATCCATGCCTGACTTTGATATCGACTTTTGCTACGAGCGGCGGCAGGAAGTCATTGACTATGTAAACGAAAAATACGGCAAAGACCATGTGGCCCAGATAATCACCTTTGGAACCATGGCTGCCCGCGCGGTAATACGAGATGTAGGCCGTGCCCTGGCGATGCCCTATTCCGACGTGGATAGAATCGCTAAAATGGTGCCTGGGGAGTTGGGCATAACCTTGACCCGGGCACTAACCATCAACCCAGATATGAAATCCGCCTACGAAAACGAAGACGATACCCGCAACCTAGTGGACATGGCTCTGCGTCTGGAAGGCCTGCCCCGCCATGCCTCTACCCATGCGGCAGGGGTTGTAATCTGCGATAAACCTGTATCTGACTATATCCCCCTTAACCTCAACGACGGTATCGTTACCACTCAGTTCCCAATGAATACCGTTGAGGAGCTTGGTCTGCTGAAGATGGACTTCCTAGGACTTAGGACCCTCACGGTAATCCGGATAGCTGCCGAAGAGGTCATGCGCTCCAGAGGCATTCACATAAACTTGGACGACTGGACCTATGACGACCCTAAGGTTTTTGAGCTGATAAGCCAGGCCAAAACAGAAGGGGTATTCCAGTTGGAGTCCGGGGGAATGAAAACTTTCATGCGGGACCTCGGCCCTGAGAATATGGAGGATATCACCGCCGGTATTTCCCTGTATCGCCCCGGTCCCATGGATTCGATTCCTAAGTATGTACAGGGCAAGCGCAATCCCGCCAAAGTCAAATATATGCATCCAACCTTGGAGCCGATACTCAAGACCACCTATGGCTGTATCGTATATCAAGAACAGGTAATGCAAATAGTACAGGATTTAGCAGGATACTCTTTGGGCCGCGCCGACTTAATCCGCCGTGCAATGTCCAAGAAAAAAGCCGATGTAATGGAAGAAGAACGAAAAAATTTTATCCACGGCCTAGGAGATGATGTCCCTGGCTGTGTTAAAAATGGAATCCCTGAAAGCATAGCTGCGCAAATATTCAATGATATGGCAGACTTTGCCGCCTATGCATTCAATAAGTCCCATGCAGCCGGGTATGCAGTAGTTTGCTACCAGACAGCTTGGCTCAAGGTCTATTATCCCGTAGAGTTTATGGCAGCGACAATGACCTCCATTATGGGCAGCATTGACGCCGTTGCCGGGTATATAAACGAATGTAAACGTATGGGCATTAAGCTCCTGCCTCCGGATATAAATCAAGGCCAGGTGACTTTTAGCGTAGAAGGGGAAGATATCCGTTATGCCCTTGCGGGGATTCGTAATGTAGGCCGTGGGATGGTTACCGCCATTGTATCGGAGCGGGAGCGAGGAGGTGATTTCCAAGGAATCACGGACTTTATCCGCCGTATGTCTGGCCATGATATTAATAAACGCTGTGTTGAGAGTTTGATAAAGGCCGGGGCTTTCGATTCCCTTGGAGGCAAACGAGCTCAATATATGTCCATATTCGAAGTAATAATGAGCGGCCAAGCCCTTATAAGAAAAAGTGTGTTGGATGGGCAAATGTCCCTTTTCGACTTAGACGATTCACCAGAGGAAACCTTTGAGGCGGACAGACTCCCAAATATAGGAGAGCTCCCTCATCGCCTACTATTGGCTAACGAAAAAGAAATGTTGGGAATATATGTAAGCGGCCATCCCCTGTCGGATTATGAAGATGTTCTCAAGCGCTACACCAACTACACCAGCCTAGATTTTGTGGCAAAAGAGGATGAAGACACCAATATGGTCGACGGGGAGTCTGTAAAATATGGCGGTATGATTACAGCTAAGTCCGTAAAATACACCAAGGCAGAAAGCAAACCCTTCTGTTTCCTGACCGTAGAGGACCTATACGGCTCAGTTGAGGTAGCCGTTTTCCCAAAAATGTATGAAAAATTTGGTCCTCGCCTAGCCACAGACCAGGTAATAATAGTCCAAGGGAAAACAAGCGTAAGAGAAGACGAAGACACCAAAATCATTGCCAATGACATGCTTATGTACGACGATATCCCAAAGGATGCTGACTCCGGCCCCACCCGCACCCTATGGGTAAAGGTCCCCAAAAACCGCCCGATTCCCCCCAGCAACATAACTGATGTATTGGCAGCCTTCAAAGGCGACACCCAGGTAATGATATACAATGAGGCCCAGAATCGGTCATTCCTTGCTCAGAGGTCTTATTGGGTGAGCTTGAGTGAGGATTTGACGCGGGCATTAGAAGATTTGCTTGGGGCTGGGGCTGTTAAGATTGTGTCGAAGTAGAGAGTCAAATTAGTCCTAGCGCGAATGCAACAATAAACACGGATGTCATGCTTAACAGTGTGCCAATTATGTAGAACTCGGCTAGGGAGGTTGGCTTATCACTGTCATTGATTTCGGGAAAACGCATTACTGACTTCGCAGCTAACACAAAGGCGATAGCTCCAAACTGCCTGTTGACTAAGAGAAAGAAGATAATAATACGCTCAAGATATCCAATCATTTTGCCAGCACCTTTTTGGCTACTGGTTGGAAGGGCGGCACTGTTGCCTTTATTAAAGTCCCAAATATCGCCTTTTTCTATTAACAAACCAACTGGTTTTAATAGTATTAGTAATCCTAGTGCTATAATCATTAGCTCAGCAGGTAGAGAATACTCAAGTGCGGTTGTGATAGGTGCACGTAGTGATAGACATCGCCCCCATATACACCACAATGCAATAATTACAGCAAGATGGAGTAGTTGGTCAATGATAAATTTTTTGCAAGGGATGTATTTTTTTAGCCAATCGATTACTAAATGAGCGATGCTTGCACCCACGACAATAAACACCCAATATCGCGAAAAGCCAACACCAACAAATAAAATGGTGGCCATGCACAGTGAATAAACTCCACTATGTATGAGTAGCCATTTTTTCATGACATCTTTATTATCAGCCATTGTTTTGGATTGGACGTAGAAGTCGCCTAGTATGTGGCCAAGTAGCATAATGGTGAGAATCGTGGGTATGGTCATGGGGATTCGCCTTTCTGGTGTTCCTTTAATATATTCATTAATGCTCGAGCATCTATAATATACTTATGGTTTTGTGGCAAGTTTGCGTTGAATATCTGTAGTGCTTTTTCGATAGTATTTACAGCTCTATCATAATCGTTTAGTTTATGCAGGCAACCAGCCATATTGTGTAGTGTGATTGCGTGATTAATTTCTGAATGCTCAATATATGCATTAGCACCCAATGCTTTCTCGTAATATGCAAGTGCAGATGTATAGTCTTGGCTTTCATCATGCAAAAGAGCTAAGTTGCTATATAATGTTCCCCAATCTGGTGCTGACGGATTTAGGATATCACCAGCCACAGATAAAGCGTTCTCTAATGTTGTCTTTGCATCATGATAATTCATTTTTTTGTAGTACGCTCTTGCTTGTTCGACTAATAAATCAAGGCTCCATTGTGATTTTGGCATAGATAATTGTAGTGTCTGGGCCGACTGGATTGCTGCGTCTGCTTTTTTGTACATGGATGTTTCTGAGTATGCTTCTGCCAAAGTAATATAAATTAGTATAAGCTGTTGATTGTTAATTTCACCCTGTTTTGCCATTTCAAGGGATTTTTCTAGAAGCGGTATTGCATCTTGGTGATGGTGCTGTTTAATTTTACGTTGTCCCAAGTTAAGGAATGTCAGATAGCTTTTTTGAGGAGTAATGTTGACTCCTAGTGCATACTCATCAATATTTGCCAGATACTCTGTTATCCCACTCCAAGCCCGTCGATACACATCATAGGAAGCGGCCGCGAGTTGCTTCTTTACTACTGAAGGGACAACATTTATTCGATTCGTAATCAGCCTGTATAGTTCTTGTTTTTTTTCGATATCCTTAGGGTAGGCCTCTTGCGCTTCTATCTCTTCTGCTGTCCAGCAAATTTCACGTTGTTTTTCAGTCCATCTTTCAGTTAGCACTGATAGCATATCAAGTTGGCTACGTATTAGTGGTTGCTCTAGCGTGCCTATTTCAAATGAAATCTGCATCCAATGATCGCTTTCGCGTTCCTTTAACTTGGTAAGCTCCTCCATAATTGTTATAAAGGCAGGGCCATCAACTTCATTGCGATCCGATGATGTAATGGTCAGTTCTCCCATCACAGCACATATTCGTACAAGGGTTTTATCCACTCTGTAAAAGACTTTAATTATGTCTTGAATAATCTGCGGAGCATTATGCTGTGCAGATAGAACTCCTTCGAAAGAATCGCCCCTAACAAGTCCAAATCCAGCTAGCAATGAGCTGCGATACTTCATATTTATTTTATCAAAAATATTTTTCGCCGCCTGCGTAACCCTTTCCCGAACCTCCGGCTCAAGCCCACGTGAATTAACAATGTCACCCATTATGACACAGTACATAGCCTTATTCCTCCCAAATTTCTTCATGGAGCCGCTCCTTTCAGAGGTTATACCAAATTTGGTCAAAAATCAAGTTTTGAACTAAATTTGGTGTACATGCTATAATATGACCAAATTTGGTCAAGGCCTAATCATCCTACTCACACCATATGAAAGGATTGCCAAAAACGCGAGTAAATAAAAAACGCTTCTGCCAACAGGCAAAAGCGTTTTTTATTGGTGCCCCATGGGGTATATTAATACGTATCCTAAGTTGCTAGGACTTGTATTTATGTCGCTTGTAAGCGTCCCTCCCGTGAGCTGATGTAGTTATTCTACATGGTAATTTGGATTTGTGGGTTACTATGGGATTACATAATATGAGGATACGTTTACAAGCATATTACTTACTCTGACCGGGTGAGTGTAAATGTAAATTCACTGCCTTTTCCAGGTGTGCTTTCCGTGTCTATAGCCTCACCATGGGCTAAAATAAATTCCTTTGTAATAGAAAGCCCTAGCCCGCTGCCTAACTTGTCTTCGCTGCGGGACTGGTCGCCTTTGTAGAATCGGTCATAGGCTTGGGCTTGTTCTTCTGTGGTCATGCCCTGGCCATTGTCCTTTACAGCGACTATTACTTTTCTTCCTTTTACAACGGTCTCTACGGTGATTGCTCCTTCGTCTTGAGTGAATTTGATGGCGTTATCCAGTAGGTTATACAGGCAGCGTCTGATTTTATCTTCGTCGGCAAGTACGTTGTTTGTAACATTGGCGAAGCTGCTTGTTACGGTTATCTGCTTTGCTATTGCTCGTTGCTCAAAGCCTAGTATTGTGGTTCTTATTAGCTCGTTGATATCGAAAGTGGTTTTTGTTAGCTCCAGTTTAGCTTCCTGGATGCGGTGAATATCCAAGAAATCATCAGATAGCTTAATAAGACGCTCAGTTTCATTTAAGATAATTCCATGATAATGGGGCTGCTCCTCGATTGGAATGGTGCCGTCCTCCAAGGCTTTCACAAAGCCCAAAACAGAGGTAAGAGGTGTGCGTATATCATGAGATAAATTGGAGATAAACTCCCGGCGGATACGCTCTTGGTTATACAGGCTTTCGGCCATGGTATTAAACTGCATTGCAAGTTGGCCAACCTCGTCCTTGGCTTTGACGGGGATGCGATTTTCGAAGCCCCCCATAGTAATTACCTTGGCGGCTTGGTTAATCTGCTTAAGGGGTCGGATAATGGCTCGGCTGGATATATATATGAGTATCAGGCTAAAGAATGCGGCAACGGCAAGGCTTACTAATGTAATTTGATACATACCGGAGATGGCAACTTCAAGTTCTGCCATTGATACGCTTACAATTGCTGCGCCAAGGACGCTGTTGCCTACTATCACAGGGTGGCCTGCAACGAGCATTGAATCGGGACATGTTGGGTTAAAGCTGCCGGAAACAACTATAGGAGAGCCTTCAAGGACAGTGTCAATAAAAGCATATGGTATTGCGGCATCTTGGTATAGGCCCCAGTAAAGAATCTCATAATCCGGCCCGATAATGACAACACTGGCACCTAAAATATCACTTAAGTTTTCTATTTGGGTTACCAAGGGGTCTAGGTTTACATCCCCGTGGATGCGGATATTTATAAGCACAGACTCTACAGACCTAGCCACACGGGCGGCAGAGTCTGTAAGGGCGGACTTACGCTGGTCTGTAAGATAGCCGCCCATAACCTGGGTAAGCACCAGACCGAGAAAGGCCAGGCTTATTACCAGGATGCCTAAGGATAAAAATAGTTGTCGTCCGAATATACGCATGTTGGCCTCGCTTAGTGCTGCTGGATGAAATGAGTTAATGCCTTGTCCAATTTTTTTGCTAGGGATGTCGATGGTGTATTTGTAACATCTACATAGTATTTAATCGCCCTTATCTCCTTAGTTGCAACGGTTGTATATATTTTTGCAGATTCTGGCAAATTGATTGCGGTGTTTTTATTATTGGACATGGCATGGATAATCTTTTTCTTTTTTTCTGTTTGGGAGGGTTCTTTATTGTTGCCGAAGGATTCCATATATCTTAAGTCGCCATTTTTATAGTACAGGAACCGGAACCTATCCTCATGATGTCCTTTGATAAAGACCCAAACCCGTCTGTCTTTAAATGATACTTGATATGCAAAGCGTTTTTGTAAGTGTTTGAGCTCATGGACAAGGTCTCTTAAGCCTGCCGCTTTTTCGTAGTCAAAATCCATAGCGGCTTGACTCATTTCAAGCTCTATGTCTTGGAGAGCATCCTTGTTTTTCCCTTGCATAAATGCAGCGACGAATTTTAGATGTTCATTATATGCGGCATTTCCAGCAATGCAAGGGCCCAAACATTTGCCAATATGACTATTCAAGCAGCTTCGGTGGGCATCACGGGCACTATCAAAATATTTTTGCTCGCATGTGGGAATACCCCAGGCTCGATTTAGTATTGCAAGGGCGTCCCTTGCATCATAATCCGAAAAAAAGCCGCCGTATGGGGTTGCCTCGGGGGTGGGGTTATGGGATATGTATAGGCCTGGTGTGGTCTGTCCCCATTCTATGCAGATAAAATAGGGAGAATAATCCCTTTTCATTTGGGAGTTAAAAGGCGGCCGATATGTCTTGATTAAGCCATGCTCCAGGTATAATGCCTCCAACTCATCGGCGGCGGGCCGGTATTCTACTCGATTTATAAGCCTTACCAGTTTTTGTGTCTTGGGAGGGTTGCCCTTATTAAAGTATGAACGTACCCGGCTTTTGACATTTTTAGACTTGCCTACATATAAGCAGTCACCGCCATTATCCCAAAAAATATAGCAGCCCGGAGTATCAGGGATATGTATGATATTTATGTCCATGTTTGATTCTTCCTTTTACGATGCTATAATCAGGGAACAAGCCAGCTCGGAGGATAGTGTGAAGAAAACCACTTCACACTACTATTTGCGGGTCAAATGGGAATGCAAGCATTCCCGCATGACCCTTGGAGGGTAATATGCCAAAGAAGAAAGTACAAGCAACTATTGATACAAATATAAATGATGTTGTGACTATAAGTGATTGGATATATGGCGGGCTGTTGCTTGTTGTAGTTGCAATTATGCCCTTGGTTGTGCGCTTTGCCATGCTTGAGTCTCCACCGGAGCTCTATGCCATGTACCGTACTCCTTGGTTTCAGGATTTCTTCTCATATTATAAGGGCTGGCTGATTGGTGTGCCTGCTACTTTTATTGTAATTTATTTTCTTGTTGAAATGTTCTTTGAGAAATATAAGGGATTTAATTACATGAGCCGGATTTATAAACCGGAGGTTATTGCGGCTGGGGTATTCCTTTGGATGGCTCTGCTCTCCACAATTTTTACTTCTTACAGGCATACCTCTTGGCGGGGTGCCGTTGACCGTGGTGAGGGTATGTGGATACTCCTTGCCTATTTTATTATCTTTTTTACGGCTTTCTTTTATGTCCGCAAGGCCCGTCATGCTAAGTATTTGCTATATGGGCTGGCTTTTTCTTCTATTATAATGGGGCTTATTGGCCTTAGCCAGTTTCTTGAGCGTGATTTTTTTGAAACGGTTTTTGGACAATGGTTTCTACTGCTTGGGATACCGGAACATGCTCGAGAGACCGTTATGGATGGGGGCGGGATTGGTGCTCAATTTGAAATGGCCAACGGCACTCTTTACAATCCCAATACCTTTGGCAAGTACACCGCAATGGTGGCACCTATCTTGCTAGCTGCGGGGTTTGCCTATGATGAGGATGGCTGGATAGGGATAGGGGTGAGAACGGCCCTCTTCCTTGGGGGCGGAATGATGCTAATTGGAGTCTTCGGCAGCCGGTCTCTTGGCGGATTTATTGGAATTGCGGCAGCGGTTGGGGTTGCTATCGTGACGATTATCGTGAGATTTTTATATCAGCTTAAGGCGAGGAAGAAAGAAGACGATGTATCCTCAGGCTCCAAACGTCAGCCTATAGGTGCCTGGATAGCAGGAGCGGGGGTTGTGGCTGTATTGGTAGCAAGCCTGTTTTTGATTCCTGTGGTCAATGACCGGCTAAGCTTGGCCCTTACCCGCTTTGATGAAGCACTCCGAGGCGAGCCTCAGCCCATGGATGAAATGAACTTTGCCGGAGATAGGTTTACCTTGGTAACCAATGGATACGAACGGTTTACCATGGCAATGAGCGAGGTCCCAGAGGACGGCCCCGTTGAAGGGGAAAGCTGGCGGATTTATGACATCACTGGTCAGCAGCTAAACTACACGAACCGGAGATTGTCCGCAGCAGGTGGCCCTGTGACATACACCTATGCTATTCCTGGATATAGAAACATAGATATTCTGGTCTTTCCTGATGCGATAACCTTCCGGATGATTGGGATGCGATATGAAAACGGGCGTATTTATGGTGTTGCCCCTAACGACGATACAATTGATATGCATGTGCCCATCCCGGCAATCGGTTTTTACGGCAGGGAGAGCTGGGGTTCTGCCCGTGGATATATCTGGTCCAGGACTATTCCTCTAATGTCTTCTCGGGTCATACTTGGCAGCGGTCCGGATACATTTACTCAGGTATTCCCCCAAGAGGATATAGTTGCTAAGATGTTCTTATTTCCCTCCCCATATGTGCGCATAGATAAGGCTCATAATGTGTTCTTGCAAACCTGGATTACCACCGGTGGGATATCTGCGTTGGCACTTATTTTCCTGTTTGCATATTATTTGCTAACGACCTTTATATCTCTCGTGTGCAGCAAAATGGAGGAGGGCAGTTTTGTTTTTGCCCTGCGCTTTGGGCTTCTTACTGGGATAGCTGCCTACATTCTCGGGGCAATGTCCACAGACAGCACTATCGGCTCAAGTGGTGTATTTTACTTGCTGCTAGGGTTGGGATTTGGGCTAAATTATATGGTAAAGGCTAAAGCAAATGAAGCAAAATAGTGAAATCATATGTATAAGTTGCCCCGTAGGCTGCCCCATGGTGGTAAACGGTGAAGAAATAACCGGTAACCAATGCGCCGCCGGTATCAAGTATGCAAAAGAAGAGATGACAAACCCCACCCGGAATATAGCAACCTCTGTAAGGGTGGTAGGCGGTGATATGCCACGACTGTCAGTAAAAACTGCAAAGCCTATCCCAAAAGAGGCGATACGTGAAGTAGTGGACGCCATCCACCAAATTACAATGACCGCCCCGGTGAAAATCGGCGATATTGTACTGCAAAATGCAGCGGGCACTGGTGTTGATATACTGGCGACCCGAAATGTAAATACTCGCGAGGGGCTGTCTCATTAAGCGTTTTTATGAATAATTATGCACTTGCCTCGTCGTTGCGAGAAGCGAAGCGACGAAGCAATCCAGCAAATCAAACCTTCTGGATTGCTTCGCTTTACTCGCAATGACAGGCTTTGCATAGATATTCATGGTTTTTGCTTAGCAAGACAGCCCCCCGCGTTAATATTTTGCTGTTATATGCAGCATATAAAGGAGAAATCAAATGGACTCAATCAAACTCATTAATGAACTAACCTCGGCCTTCGGCCCTCCAGGATTCGAAGAAGATGTAGTAAAGGTTGCAAAAAAATATGTCCCAGCGGGGTATACCTCCCACAGAGACAGCATTATGAATTTTTTTATGCTTAAAGATACTTACAAGGAAGATGCCCCCACTGTGCTAATAGACGCCCATAGCGATGAAATAGGTCTGATGGTACAGGCCATCCGCCCCAACGGGACAATTGTGTTTCACAATCTAGGGGGCTGGGTGCCTATGGCTCTTATCGCCCAAAAAATGAAGATAAGAAATCTGGACGGAGAATATATAACGGGAGTAATTGCCGCCCGTGCCCCCCACTTTGGTGGAATGGACGAAGCTCCCAAATTAAGCAGCCTGATATTGGACATAGGTGCTGCCGACAAAGCTGAAGCAGAAGAAAAATACAAGATAGCTCCCGGTTGCCCAATTGTGCCCAATGTAGATTTTGAGCAACAAGGGGATACTCTGATAGCCAAGGCCTTTGACGACAGAATCGGATGCGCTATTGTAATTGAAGCACTGGCACAGTTAAAAAACTCTGACCTTAGAGTTGTTGGGACCCTTTCTGCCCAAGAAGAAGTGGGGTTAAGGGGTGCAAAAGTAGTGGCCAACGCGGTTTGCCCGGATTTTGCCATATGCTTAGAAGGTGCCCCCGCGGATGATACCTTTGCCGAGCCTCACTTAATCCAGACCCGCATGGGCAAAGGCCCGATGTTAAGACATATAGATGGCAATATGATTGCAAATCCAAGGGCAGTGCGGTTTGTAAGGGAAGTAGCTGCAGAGGCAGGCATACCCCTACAGGAAGCGGTGCGTACTATGGGGGGCACTAATGGCGGAGCAATACAAACCTCCGGATTGAGTGTACCCACAGTTGTAATAAGCTGCCCAGTGAGATATGCCCATAGCCATCATTCTATGGTTTCCCTGTCGGATTATAAAGGCTGTGTGGAGTTAGTTGTGGCGATAGTGCGGGCGTTGAATCAAAAGGTGCTGCAAGAATTTTAATGACGACACATGTAGAGCGGCTTTGTCAAAAATGACAAAACCGGAAAAGTAACACGAAGGGGCGGCGGGCCGCTAAAACGCCCCGCCTCCGCCTCCACCGCTTCCTCCAGAAAAACTAATCCCCGAGCCACCATCCTGTCCGGCTGCATGACCTTGAGCATAGCTGAATGTGTCTGAAAAAACGCCATTGCATACACTCAGCATCTGTGCGCTGACTAAGGTAAACCATACTACATCATGTGCATCCCAGCTGTCGTCGTCCATGGGTTTTGGGATGTCCGGCAGCTTTTTTATTAGCCTTTTGGCACTGCCAAGGGATAGGGCATAGGGTAAAAAATTATCCCAAAAAGCATGGGTATCAATATCGATTTGGTCTATATTTGTAAGATTTTTTAGATATCGCTTAAAGGCCAGCCACTTGCGGTACTCGAGTTCCCCGTGAGGGCTTCTGCGCCAATAGGATTCGTAATATTCCATTTGGTCGGCTTCGTGCTTGATAAACTTTGCCCAGTCATTGAATTTTTCGTGGAAAAGCAAGGCGGCATCTTCGTTTTTACCTATCTGCTGTATTATATGCAATTCCAGGTTAGTGCCGTCGCCTATACCATCAAAGAGCCAGTCCATCAAGAATTGCTCATGAGACCGCAGGGTACGTATAAAGCTAAAGTTCCGGGTAAAAATATACCCTCCCAGCTCATCAGTGGAAATGGTGAGTATTTTTTCCCTTGCTAGGTTTAGTAGCGTGGCCACTACATCCTTGATTTTCATAGTTCTATCCCGCACCAAATAGGCCATCAGGGCCGGGCCATTATCGGCAGGGAGGCTGTCATAATATTTTTCATCAAAGTCCACTTTGTGAGGCCAAGCTAGGATGAATATTACAATTATTGGGATTAGAATTAGCGCAAGAACTCCCAGCAAAATCACAATCCACCAAGGAAATGGACGGTCGTCGATGCCCCGATTGGTAAGCCGGGCGTCAGGTAGCCAACTGTCGGGGAATCTTGCATCTACACGGAGGGCCTGCCCTGGGCGCAGTTGATTGCCGTAACTATGGAAGGCAATATCATTGGTAGCAATAGTAACATCCCAGAAGGGGTTGCCTCCTACATAAATAGTTGCGGCAAGCTCCCCTTGGCCTATTGGCGGTGCCCCCTCGAAGGTAATTCTCACTTCATAGGCATCGATAGGAACATCCCATTCACTGCCGATTACATAATGGTTAAACTGCCCGGCATCTGTAAACTTGGAGGCAACGCTGGTCAAGGTATAGCTATATACAAAGGTTCGGTACTCATCCCGGGAGGGGGTGAAGATTTGAAAGCTGGTGATACTACCATCACGGGTAACGGTATATACCCCATCATCGCCTAAATTAGCCCGCCGTACCTCTGTAAAGGGTATATATTGGCCGGTAGCAGGGATATATTCCCATGCCTGAAAATTTTCTATATCTCCTACTCCACGGCGGTTAATATCTCTAAAAACGCCGTTAAACTGGCCGACGAAACGGTTGGTAATGCGCTCCTCAACTTCGGCGGAACCGTCCTCGTATATATGGATTGAAATAATAAATTCGACAATGCCGTGCTCTCGGTGAGGGGACTCGGCGTAAGCCGATACTGCTACGAAACACAATAGCAATATTAATACAGATAATAATTTTTTCATTAGATACCACCTTTCAGTTTTGTCTTACTATATCATAACGCCTCCTTATAGAGCATAGGATTATGCATAACCGGGAGGTGTTTTTATGTCTGCGCGTAGTCGGGATATTAAGCGGCGGCTTGGGATTAGGCCTGCTCCCCGTCGGCGGGGTGTTGGAAGAAGTAGGACAAGTCCAATCCTTAGTGGGATGGAGTTACCTCGGTTTCGATTGCCGCGACTTCGCCTTTCCCGGCTTATGCGGTCTTTGTATCAGCCTAGAAAAGCAAGCAAGCATTCATCCCGTGGAAGAAGGTATGGTAGAATGCGCTTTCCTATAAATATACGACGGATTAAAGAGCGTTTCTTCAAGCTATCTGTTTTCTTTGTGCTTGCTCTTGCTATATTTGGGACCTTCAGACTTCTGCGTCCTGGTGTCCGTGTCCGGGTAAGCCCTGATACTGTTGCGGCTTTTCGTGTGCCTCATCGGGCGATTGGGCTATTGGAAGAGTATGCCGTGCGGCATAATATTTCTTTCCCACAATTATTTGCGATATTCAACGCTGAAAATGACTTTTTCCCAGAAAAGTCCGCAGTGTACGACTTAAGTATGCTTGAGCAATTATATGTAGTGGATTTTTACCGGATAATGCGCCGGTATAATACTCGAAGTCTAGCCCCCTATGTGGCCATGTTTGAAAATCTCTTTGGAGAAATGATTGCCTTCCCTATACCACCCGGCTGGTATGATGACGAGCCCTCGATTATGTTTGGGGATTCTTGGGGGGTAGAGCATAATTTCCAAGGGAACAGGATGCACATGGGCACCGCCATTGTCGATCGGGAAAATATCCGAGGCCGGGTACCTATTGTGAGTATGACAGCGGGGCAAGTGGAAGAAGCCGGGTGGAATAACCAGCTTGGATACTTTGTCGGAATTATCACAACTAGCGGCACCTATTATCTATACGCTCACCTGGATAGCGTGGCTCAAGGCTTAAGTCCGGGACAAAATATACCCCCCGGTCACCACCTTGGGTATATGGGAAATACGGGAGGCGGACGCGGGGGGCGGACATTTCCTGTTCATGTACACATTGGGATATCCCCAGATGTGGATTTTGCCAGGGGGCGGTTTTGGATTAATCCTTATCCGTTTTTGCGGCATTTGGAGGGGCAGCAACCAGGTTATGATACAGCCCACCTTGCTCGATAAGCTCACTGTGGGTACCAGTTTCCGCAATCTTACCTTTATCCATTACAACAATTTTATCTGCAGTCTCAATATTCTCAAGATTATGAGTCGTAATCAAAATTGTATAGTCCTTGCGCAGAGATTTTATAGTCTCCATTACCGACCGCTCCGAGTCTTTATCCAACGCGCTGGTGGCCTCATCGAAAATTAGTATTGGGCCGCCTTTTATTAGCGCACGGGCGATGGCGATTCTTTGTTTTTGTCCGCCAGATAGTACACCGCCCTTTTCGCCGCAGGGGGCATAGTAGCCGCCCTCCAAGCTTTCTATAAAGTCATGGGCTGCAGCTCGTTTTGCTGCTGTTATTATTTCCTTATCGACAGCCTTGCCGCCCTTGCCCATTGCGATATTTTCCTTGACAGACATATCAAAGAGCTTGCAGCTCTGGTCTACATATGCAAAATTGCGTCGCCAGTCTCTGGCCTGACTGGAATCAAAGGCTTGGCCTCCTATACTCATATTCAAGGTGTCCCGTTCATAGAATCCGATTATTGCCCGAAGCAGAGTCGACTTGCCGCTGCCGGATTCCCCTACGAAGGCTACCATTTGGTTTTCGGGGATTTCCAGATGGATGTCTGTTAATGCGTCGGTTTCTGCGTTTTGATAGCGGAAGTTCATTCCATCAATGCGTAGGTGATAGCCCGTTCGAGTCTGTAAGACTTCACTTGGCCTTTGCGTTTCTTTCCCGGTTTCCAATATTGTAAAAACCCGTTTAGCACCTGCAATCGGTGCCTGAAAATTGGCATAACTCTGACCAATGTATCCCATTTCAAATGTAATCGTGGCACTCATGGGCACCGCAAGCATCAACAGATGAAAATCCAAATGCCCTGCATACACCAGCCAGCCCCCCACGCCAAATACTACAACCGTAGACAGCCAAAACTGCACCGAAAAGAAAAACCGCTGCAACATAGTGATAAAGGCCCGCTTAAAATCTAAAAGCCTAATCCTTTTGCTGTCTGCATCAAAGGTCACAAGTGCTTTGTCCTGGATATTAAAGGCACGGATTGCAATGGCTCCCGCGAAGGTATTACTTGCAGTCTTGACGGTATCCGCGTTGGCGGTAAGTCGGTCTTTGCTGATTTGAGCGATAGGCTTTGTAAAACGGGTCTGGATTCCAAGGCCAAAAAGCCCCACCAGTACAGCGGCGGCACCCAGCCGCCAGTCCAGGATAAACAACACAATCCCGGAAAAAACAATGCCCATAACAGTGTCAAGGAAATTGCGGGCAACCCAGCCGAATAAATCAGATGCGATATTTGCATCGGTATTGATTGCAGCAATGCTCTCTCCGCTATGGCTTGCAGTGGAGCTTTCAAGTGAATTGCTTACAAACGCGCGGAAAAGATTCCGCTTAAGTGACTTAACGGCGCGAGCTTCGTTGTAATAAAACAGATAAATCCCTACGCCGACAACCACCAGATATCCGATAAACATTGCCACTAAAATAATGGCACTGATAATAACCGCGTCGATGCTCCTATCCATAATAGCCGCCATCATCCCGCTGCTTAGGGTCCCTATGATTAGGCTAAAAAGAAATGATTGGGTGCCAACCAAAAACAGCCCAATACTGTAGGGAAAAGCAAAGGGCTTCATAAATCGGAATACTTTACGAACATATCCAAAATCGCTTTTTATGCTTGCCATTATGCTACACCTCCGGCATGATATAAATTACGGTAAATTTCATTATTCGCCAGAAGCTCATCATGGGTACCGATGCCTGATATTTTTCCACTGTCCATTACCACTATGGTGTCGCAGGCAGCAATGGCCCTGGCCCGGTGAGCAACCATAATAACGGTCTTACCCTGGGCCACGTTGTCAAAGCTTTGTAAAATGGAAGCCTCAGTTGTGGGGTCAAGGGCGGCGGTTGCCTCGTCGAAGAGGATTATTGGCGCGTCTTTGTAAAAGGCCCTTGCCATTGCTATGCGCTGGCGTTGCCCACCGGAGATGTTATCCGAGGACTCAGTGAGGATGCTGTCAAAGCCATCGGGCAAAGAGTTAATAAAATCAAGAATACCTGCGTCGGAGCAGGCTTTTTCTAAACGTGAAGAATTTGATGCTTTGGTTTCCAGAGTGATATTTTCCCCGATGGATTCAGGGAAAAGGAAGCTGTCCTGTGGCACATATGCAAAAATATCTCGAAGCTGTGTTTTAGCCAGCTTGGTTGCATCATTGCCGGAAATAACGATTTCCCCAGATGTGGGCTCGTATAACCCCAGCAGCAGTTTAAGCAAGGTAGATTTTCCACTGCCGCTGCCTCCAACGAAGGCGATTTTTGTACCGGGTTTTATTGCCAGATTTATGTCGTTCAAAGCTGGTGGCGATTCTTCGTTGTAGGCAAATGATACGTTTTCAAAGAAAATTCCAGTGTTTCCATCCAATTTAGCACCTTCATGTAGAGGTTCTGACTCTTCAGATGTATTGTCCCTGAGCCGCTTACTGCCGCCTATTGCAACTTGGAGATGTCCTAGATTTTCGGATAAGCTGCCCAGCCATTCACCCACTAGTACAAGCATGGCGGAGTATGCGATAAATTCTGCAATAGTCATGTTTTGATTAATAACCGACACCGCTGCCACGATTAAAATAATCGCAAGGGGCAATACCGAGGTCATAAGTCCTATGGAAAATGACAGAATCAATGCCTTGAGGAATTTTTTCACAGATTCGATAAAGCTGTCGTATTTCTCAAGATATCGCTCCTCTAATACATCTTCTAAGCTATAAGCCGCTATGGTGGAAATATTTTGCAGGCTGTCATTAACCACAGCATTAAAGTCGGCAATTCTCTCTGATTGAATTATCTGTCGTTTTTCTATTGGCTTTGAGCCGAGTACTTGTACCCCCACCAATAAGGGTATCAGTCCCAGCACTATCAAGGACAGTAACGGGCTAGTGGCAAACATAAAAATAAGGGCTGCAATAAATTCCAGTACACTAGAGATTATATGCAGGCCCCCGCCCCATCCTCCGCCGATTAGCTGCTCAGCTAGGGGAATGTCATTGGAGTAAATCGATAAGCTCTCTCCAGTGCCCGCTTTTTCGAATTTGGAATAGGGCAGTCTTAGAAAATAACCGACAAAATTATGCCTCAGCTTATGCCCCGCCGCCCCGGCAAAGCGGCCAAGAAAAAGTGCGGACAAAGCCGCAAATACAGCTCGGATTGCGGCAACAACCGTCAATGTTATAAGGAAGCGAATGAGTAGAGACATATCCCGATTATAAGCCGCCTCCCCCAAGTCTCCTCGCAAGCGGGTCATAAGAACTATCCCAAGGGCGACAATAACAGAGGACAGAATATAAAACAATAAAAAAACCCGGTAGCGAATATTATTCCTACGCAGGGTTTCGATAAAGGTTTTCATATGGACTCCCTCCCTTTGCAAAATTTGGTTGATTATACATACGAATAATACTTTTGAAAAGATAGGAAAGGTTGACAGAAAAGTATTTTTATATTATTGTGTTAATGAGTTAAGTCATTAACTGAGCAAGAGGTGGTCAATGTGAACGACAGCCAACCTATTTTCCAACAAATCATGGAGCGGATAGAGAGTGACATCATCATCGGCACATACCAAGTCGATGAACTAATCATCTCCACCACCCAGATTGCCAAAGTCTACAGTGTAAATCACACCACTGCAGTCAAAGCTATAAGCAAACTCACCGATGCAGGTATCCTCTACAAAAAAAGAGGCATCGGCATGTGCGTAGCCCCTGGGGCAAAAGAACAAATATCCATCCGACGTCGGGATATTTTTCTTAATCAGACCCTAGGCGGGGTATTGGCAGAGGCCAAAACTCTGGGCATCTCCATGGAAGAATTAATTATAGCGATTTCAATTAAGAACGACGGTTTGTGTCGTTCTTAATTGAAACGCTTTCCAAAGCCATAGCAATTTCAATCCCGCATTTTGGATTGAAATTGCTATAAAGAAATCACCACGAAAGGAGTATCACATGATTGAACTTAAAAGCGTGACAAAGAAATACGGCAAAACAGCCGCTATCGATGACCTGTCCATGGCATTACCGGAGTCAGGCATCTACTGCCTGCTAGGCCGTAATGGTGCCGGAAAGACTACTATGATGAAAATGATTGCTGGACATATTGCCGCTACTACAGGTCAAATAACCGTCGGAGGGAAAAACGTATCCCCAGGGAAAATGCCGGAGGATGTAGCCTATATCGAAAGCGGTAGCGTTCAATTTAACAAGCGAATCGGCAATTTGATAGACATGGCCGCAGAGCTCCACAACGACTTTGACCGGGACTTTGCCAACAAAATGGTGAAAAGGTTTGAGCTTGATACAAAGAAAAGATTCGAAAAATTATCCTTTGGTATGAAAACCATGCTGACCACTATTTTGACCCTTGCCAATCAATCCAAGGTAATACTGCTGGACGAACCGACCTTGGGCTTCGACGCTATTATGCGCAGCCAGTTTAACGCCTTGCTGCTGGAGAGCTATCAAGCCAACCCACGGGTTATAATCGTATCCACTCATCTGATTGATGAAATCGCCAAGGTAATCGAGCGACTTATTATCATAGAAGGCGGCAAGCTGTTACTTGAGGCAGGATTGGAAGACATAGATGAAATGGCATATTCACTTTCTGGCCCAACCAAGGATGTAATGCCCATTATCACAAATCTCAACTGTATTGGCCAAACAGTAGTGGGCAGTGTAATGGCCGCCCATATCTACGGGGAACGAATCGCGCCCCCTGATGGCATTGTTGTCGATAGGATTAGCTTGCAGGATTTTTTTATCAACTTAGTAGGAGGGCAAACCCATGCATAAAAAAGCTTGGATAATCGCCAAAATCAACTTTCGGACTCTTGGAGCCTTAAAATTCGCAACCTTTACTACCATGCTTTCCCTTTTTATAAGCAACCTCGTAAATTTTTTAGTATGGTCGGATAATATTGGTACTGGCAGTGATATTTCCCCTATCAATGCACTTTGGTTGCTACCGGTTATGGTAGGGATTGCAATTCCAGCCTTTAGCTTCCGCAGGACAATTAATCTTGGAGGGAAGAGGAGTAACTTTCTTTGGGGGGCTGTACTGACATATGTAATTATTGCCGCAATAGTTTCCCTGTTAATTGTTTTATCAAACTTCACTATTGAGCCTTTCCTTGAGAGGCATTCATATTTCGACCCAGGTTTTCTTGGGGGGATTGCCAATCTTGTGGAGGTCTTTGGCTGGGCAGAGCGTGGGTTTGCGATTGCTTTTTTCCAGCAGTTTGCGTTTTTGGTGTTGTTCTCGGCCTTTGTGCATACTTTGGTTGCCGCTAAGAGCAAGTGGTATGGCTGGGTTGTCAGTGTGATTATTATTGCAATAATATCCGTGTTTACACCGATTGCACCCCTTCGGGCGGCACTGGTCTGGTTTTTTCGGATGATACTTTTTCATCAAAATGCAGGATTGCAGATTCTAGCCTGCTTGGTGCTGGCTACAGGACTGTTCTGGCTTAGCAAGTTGATTTTTGCCCGGAGAGCGATATAAAAGCCCCCTTCCGTGGAAGGGGGGAAGACGCCATAGGCGGCGAGGGGGTTGTATCCGCAGGCCGCAACCTAGATTTTAGCCATTGCTCTATGCAAGCTGGCAACCCCGTCTGCCTTCGGCGGCATCCTTCTAAAGAAGGGGCTACAACACCACTACTGTACTTGTTTGGTTTTCAATCAGTTCCTTTTCCTCATCCGATAGCGCAATCTCGCCCCTTAGCACTCCTTGGGAGGCGGATTGTGCTATTTTTAGTATATCCATATCCTGATATAGATTGGCAATTTTAAAATCTGGCAGGCCATGCTGCCTTGTGCCGAAAAAGTCCCCCATACCCCGTTGCTCCAGGTCAAGCTCCGCCAGCCTAAAGCCATCCGATGTTTCTGTCATAGCCTTCATACGAGCCCGAGTTATCTGATTGCCTGCATCGGATATCAATACGCAATGAGCTTGAGTATCTCCCCGGCCAACCCTGCCACGGAGTTGATGTAGCTGGGACAGTCCAAAACGCTCGGCGTTTTCAATTATCATCAGATTGGCATTGGGAGCGTGGACACCTACTTCTATTACCGTTGTGGACACCAATGCATGGATTTCTCCGGATTTAAAGCGGGTCATTATTTCTTGTTTTTCGTCTGGTTTCATTTTTCCATGGAGACATTCTACGGTTAGGCCGGGAAGTGTAGCCGCAAGCTCCCCGGTATAGGCTAAAACGCTTTTCATGTCGGTTTCACTTTCCTCAATTGCCGGGCAGATTACATATGCCTGCCGGCCTGCTTCCGCCTCTTTCTTAATAAATCCATGTATCCGCTCCCGATATCGGGAATCTACATGGTAGGTCTTAATCGGTTTGCGCCCTGGGGGTAGCTCATCGATTATAGATATATCCAAGTCCCCGTATAAAATCAGGGCCAAGGTCCTGGGAATAGGGGTAGCAGTCATAACAAGGATGTGGGGCACTATCCCCTTTTCCGTAAGTTCAAATCGCTGATTAACCCCAAATCGATGTTGCTCATCTGTGATTACCAGCCCCAGCTTTGCATATTCCACTCCAGGTTGAATCAGGGCATGGGTTCCTACTATCATGAGATTGGGGTTTTCTGCAATTTGTGCCAATACCACCTTCCGCTCCTTTGCTGTTTGGCTGCCTGTGAGTAGCACTGTGTCAAGATACCGGCTAAAGTCGACATAGTGCTGCCGGGCAAGCACCTCTGTCGGGGCCATAATTGCGGCTTGATAGCCGTTTTTTATTGTCAAATAAGCCGCGGCCATAGCCGCAGCGGTTTTGCCTGAGCCTACATCTCCTTGGATTAGTCGGTTCATACGGGTGCTGCTTTGAATATCGGATTTTATATCTTCCAATACATGGTGCTGCGCATTGGTAAGATTAAAGGGTAGGCTCGCCAAAAAGTCTAAGTAATTTCCCTCAAGTTTTATCCCAGGCTGTGCCGCCCCCTGTCCCTTGAGGGAAAACAACGCCATCTGCATAAAAAAAAGCTCCTCAAACACCAATCGTCGCCTGGAAATCATAAATGACCTGTCATCTGCGGGAAAATGGATGTTTGCAATAGCTTCTTTTCGATTGCATAGCTTGTGAGTCTGCCGAATTGATTCGGGCAGGTTTTCCATAATATCTGTGCATATCTTCAATGCCTGAAAGATAAGTGCCCTAAAGGTCTTTTGGGAAAATCCCTTAGGCGGCGAATACACCGGCACAATTCTCCCTGCGGATAGTGGCTGTGCAGTCACGACTTCATAATCCGGAGCTTCCATTTGCAGGCGATTTCTATGGTCTAATCTTACTTTTCCCGTAAATACATACTCTGTCCCCAGGCGGAAATACTTTTTAAGATAGGGTTGATTAAACCAGACCAACTCAAGACTGCCGGTATTGTCTTTTAGAATTACTTTGGTGAGGGTTAGAAGGCGTGCCCCCGGTCTTCTTTTAGAAGAAGGAACAGTGTTTTCCGGGGGTGAGTAGAGATATCCCCGGATGGTATTGACCGCACCTGGAATCAAAGAGTCCACAGTTCTTATCTGGCTGCGGTCATCATAATCCCTCGGGAAGAAATTAAGCAGGTCATAGACCGTGTGAAGCCCGGCGTCACGAAGGGCAAGGGCACGTTTTTCCCCTATGCCCGATAGATTTGTAATGTCCATAGGGGAAAAGTATCACCAGATATGGATAGTGTCAAATCTGTGAACTTGCACAAAAATCCGTATGGCACCATATGGGTATTTTTGTGCGGATTTTAGGAAAATCTACAAGCGGGGACTCCCGAGTGACAAAATTGTCATTTAAAACACCAGCTTTGTCACATTAAAGTCACAATGGACGTATATATTTTGGATTAGAAAATTCTTTGACTTTCCATAACAACTTGTTAATAAACAAGTGCTAGCATAAACATGGAACAAAATAGTGCCAGGTGCGTTGTTCCAAAATGAGACGTTCTTTGTGTTTTACATAAAGGGGGGATAAACCTGTCGGTTTTATTTGAAATAAAAAATGTACGCAAGGTTTACCGTATGGGCGACGAGCATATCGTCGCCATTGAGGATATAAGCCTTACCTTTGAACTTGGCAAAATCTATTGCCTTCTGGGGACCTCAGGCTCCGGTAAATCCACATTGCTTAACCTACTTGCCGGGCTTGAGAAGCCCACTGCTGGGTCTATTTTATTTAAAGGAAAGCCCCTGGAGGCCCTTAACGAGACCCAGCTTGCCCTATATCGTCAGCGATACGTAGGGTTTGTATTCCAGTCCTATAATCTACTTGCCACCCTGTCGGCACTCGAGAATGTCACCTTACCCCTGATTTTCCGCAAGGTACCCAAGCGTAAGCGTATCAAGGCGGCAAGGGCTATGCTTAAAGCCGTAGGGCTGGGTAACCGCCACAAGCATAAGCCGTCAGAGCTATCGGGAGGGCAGCAGCAGAGGGTAAGTATCGCAAGGGCATTTGTAAATGATCCACAAATAATTTTTGCAGACGAGCCCACAGGCAACCTAGACACCAGGACAACCATAGAAATGATGGACTTGATAACAGGAATCGCTAGAGAACGCAACCAAACCTTAGTAATAGTAACCCACGACATGGAAATATCCCAATACGCGGACCAAGTAATAAGTATCCGGGACGGATTGGTGGAGAGTGTAATAGATAATGAAGAAATGAGGAGCGATACAAATGAAGAAGATTAGAAAAATTGTTATAGCGATGCTACTTACGATAGCAATGCTGGTGCCGATGGCTGTGCCGGTGATGGCGAATCCGACATGGGATGATTTTTTTGAGCTACAAGGAATAATTGATGACCTGAGGCGGCAAAACCAAGAGCTCCGTGACCAACTCCAGGACCTCCAAACCGGTCAGCGTGTACCATTGGTTCATGTCGTTACCCCTCAAAATATAGTCGTGGAACCCGGTGACGATGAGGAAGTTTCCGTTACCATCCGCAACATAGGCAGCCACTCTGCCCACAACTTCTTAAGCACCGCTACCGTAAGCGCGGACGCACCCTTCATGGTGGAGTTCCTTAATAATACAAACCGCCTCAGCACATTAAGTCAAAACTCTCAACGAAATATGATTATGCGTATAGTAGTGGATGCAAATGCGGAGCCGGGGGATACAGGAACAATAACCTTGACGCACCGCTTCAATACTCATCTAGGTGCCCCCACCGACTCAACCGACACCATCCACGTCCGTATCGGCGGCGACGCCGGTGCCACAGGCCTTCGCCTTACCAACATCCGCTCCTCCGAAACCAACCTAGGACAAAACCAAGAATTTAACGTAACCGCAACCTTAGAAAACACAGGTACAGCTCCCGCCAACAACGTACAAATCTCCCTTGCCAACCTAGACACAGAATCTATTATTCTCACCAGCGACCTAGGTGATGCTGCATTTTCTGCCCTGGAGCCGGGGCAGTCCCGGCAGGTAAGCTTTACCTTCCGTACCGCCCGTGATATCTCTAGCGGATTTTACGCAATATATTTCCGATTAATATATGACCGTGTGGCGGAAAATCGGCCTCTTGTTCCCTTCTATGTAACGGTAGTAGCGGATTATGCTACTACAAGCCCTCATCTTGAGCTGCGGAATATTAGCGCACCTACCGCCCGGCTCAATGTAGGCCAAACCGGCAATATCACCTTTGAGCTTGCCAATACCGGGGATGCAATTGCCCATAATATCCGGGTATCCGCAACACCTCTGGGAGAAGGTGCCGCACCTTTGGTGCCCACCACTTCAAATGTGCAATCAGTGCAAAGCCTTGGAGTAGATGCATATCGTGCTTTTACATTTGGATTTATGCCCACTAACAGGGCCGAAACCCAAAGCTACGCTATTCAGCTCAGAGTTGAGTATGAAATCCGTGGTACGGGGGGCGAGCCCTCTCCATTTGTGCAATATGTAGGGCTAAATGTCTTCAATCCAGAGCCGGAAGAGGACGATGACGACGATGAGCCGGGACGCCGACAAATCCCTAGGATTATCGTCTATACCAACAGCACTTACCCACAAATTCCCCGCGCCGGTCAAAACTTTGACATGGAAATTACCTTTTTAAATACCTCCAATACCCGTGCAGTTAACAATATTCGTATTACCCTGGATGCGCCTCCTCCTGCAACAGGGGGACAGCAAGGGAGTACCACCGGCGGAGATTCGGTATTTGTGCCTGTTGGTGGGAGTAATACATTGTTTGTATCCAATCTTGCCCCTGGCGAGAGTGTCACAAGAACCATAACAATGTTTACGGTTCCCGATGCATCCCCCCGGATTTATACCATGCAAGTCAATTTGGATTACCAGGATGAAGAATTTGACCACCACGAAGTTACTGAGTTGATAAGCGTCCCTGTAGCACAAGATTCCAGATTGGAAACCCGGCCTCCAGAAGTTGCGATAATGCCCTTTATGGATATGTTTGGCTTTGTGGATTTCGAATTTGACATTATCAACTCCGGCAGGGTTAACCTTAGGAACTTACGGGTGAGAGTAGACGGAAATTTTGATACAAGCCAAGCCAACGATTATCTGGGTAACCTGCAACAGGGACGGGTGGTCAATTTTAGGGGGCGTATTTTCCCTTCCGAACCTGGTCTTCAAGAAGGTGCCATTGTTGTTTATGCCGAAGACGATGCTGGGGAAATTGTAGAAATAGTCCATCCCTTTACCATTGATGTAATGGGCGGTGGTATGGGTGACGAATTTATGATGGGCGACGATGAATTCATGTTTGGCGACGATGAAATGTTTTTTGAAGGCGGCGGCGACCGCTTTGACCGTTTCCCTGGTGGGCCAATGGATGAAATGGGAATGGATATGTATGGCGAAGAAGAAGGCGGTATATTCTCACGGATATGGGCATTTATGCGCAGGTCGGTATTCTGGGGCCCTGCTGCCGGTGTGATTGTTGCTGCTGGGGTTGCTGTGGTTGTTATATGGAATAAGAAGCGGTCTAAGTTGGATTTTGATGATTAGGTCATTCAAGGAATGCATGGGGGCGGCTGCGCCGCCCCCATGCGAAGGACTTCATCCTAAACCGGAGGTGGTAATTTGAGCGGTTTTGATCTTTTTGGTTTATGCGTCCGCAGTCTTATCAAGCGCAAACTGCGCACATTTCTTACCCTCCTTGGGGTAATCATCGGTACAGCTTCAATTATTTTAATGATGTCACTAGGGCTTGCCACAGAAGCTCAGTTTGCCGAAATGATGGATGAAATGGATGCGGATATGACCGTTATAACAGTGCAAACTGCCAGATGGGGCAGACCAACTCCCGGGGGAGGATGGGAAGTACCGGATCATTTCCCTGAGCTTAATGATTTTGCCATACAATCAATTGAGGAGATTCCAGGAGTTATTGTTGCCTCACCCATTGTCCAAGGGGGATTTTACATGCGCAGCGGACCATATGCTGCTTGGGTTTCTTGGGATGTGCTGGGGATACGTCCAGAGGCTCTTGCCCTTATGGGGTACGAGCTGTCTTATGGCCGTTTCATGGAAGAGGGTGACGAGTTTGCCGTTGTGTTTGGCTCTTTATCGGAGCTTCATTTCTTTCTCCCTGGTAGTGATGAAGTTAGGTCCTGGAATCTTTGGGAATTTGACCTTGACAATTATATACCCTTGGTAGATGTTTTAAACGACCCGATACAAATGTCTTATGACCAGCGTATCGCACCTCCTCCCTGGAGAATGTTTGGCATGATGGACGACGACGATGACGATGATTTCTTTGAAGACATTGATGATTTTTTCAGGCCCATTACTACCTTTGAGTTAGATATTGTAGGTGTACGTGAGTCATCTGGCAGCATGTGGGACGATATGCGTATTTATATGGATATTGCTGTTTTGCAAGAGCTTACATGGTTGCGGGAGGAAGCGCAGCGGGATCAATGGCAGGAGCATGGCTTTTTTTCGCCCATACGGGAGGAAAGACAGACAGAGTCCTTTGACAATGCCTTTGTGCGCGTATCTAGCATCGATGATACTCATCGTGTGGCTGAAATAATCGAAGAAATGGGATTTTTGACCCATTATCCTGGCGAGTTTATTGATATACAGCGGCGTCAACAGCAAAATCTTAGGACTCTCCTTATCGCAATTGCGGCTATAAGCTTACTTGTTGCCACAATAAATATTGCCAATACCATGATAACCTCTGTAACCGAGCGCACAAAGGAAATCGGTGTAATGAAGGTAATCGGTGCCTCTATCAAAGATGTACGCAGATTATTTTTGCTTGAGGCTGTTATGATTGGGGTAATCGGTGGTATTTTTGGTGCTGGGATTAGCCTAATCGGCTCCTATGTAATGAATAATTTTGATATACCCTTCCTAGAGGGTTTAGGCCCGCCGGATATGAGTGGATGGTGGGGTATGCCCGCAATGGCAGAGGATCCGGTTGTGTCCTTGATTACCCCCTGGCTGCTGTTACTTGCCTTGGGGGTTGCGGCAGGGGTTGGCCTTATTGCGGGATACTTCCCGGCGCGGCGTGCTACCAAGCTTAGCGCACTTGCGGCTATCCGGGCGGATTGATTTTTTACCACGAAAGACATAAAAAAGCGGCTTCGCCGCCTTGAAGCTTGCTTCAGACCGGCGCAGCCGCTTTTTTATGCAATTTCCTAGTATACAAAAAAACACGAAATTTACGTGTCTTTCGTGGTTTTGTTTTTTACATTACATATCCACCCTGCATATACATCCTCAGTATAGGCAGCAGCAGCGCAATAAATATCAACACAACTATAACCCCTCGCTTGAGGGGTTTTTGCCTTACATAATCAGCAAGGAAAATAAAGCTCGGCACCAATGCGGCCGCATACCGCCCTCCACTTAGGAGCCATACCATAGAAAAAGAGACAAAGGTATATCCCAGCGCATATACAATATATGCTGACTTATGACGCCGGATAAACCCATATGCAATCATCCATATAGTAAAGCCAAAACCCAGTACATTGGGCATATTGATAAACAGCATGGAGTTATACCGTATGCCAACAACCCTTGTGATAGGCATACTAGCCACCTGTCCCCGCATAGCCTCTCCAAAGTATTGGAATCCGTTGTGCCAGTTATAGCTTTGGTAATATAAAAACCGCAGAGGGTCCCCGGTAATATGCCAGTTGATAAACAGATAAACAACTATTCCTGTAAACATCATTAGGACGCAAAGGGCAATTAGACCAAAGAGACCAAAAAACCGCTTCCAGTTGCCTTTTTTCATATAGGTGAAGATATTGTAATGCATGGCAAACTCCACTGCGGCAGCAGCAATCAAGATTACCCCTACCATACGGGTAGCAGTGGCCATTGCCCCAGCAATCCCCACCATCAACCATTTATGCCGCCGAATATAATAAAGCGTCGCGGCGGTTGTAAGCATAAATAAGCTCTCTGTATGGGGCGCGCCAAAGAAAAATGAAGTGGGGAAAATCGAAATAAGCACCACGGCCCACCAGGCAGTGCGCTTACAAAAATCCAACCGCACCAAGTGATAAACATAACAAAGCCCCGCAAGGAAGCTTGCAAAGGAAACGAAATAAGCGGAAATAAGTACATCACGTACAGCAAAATTTACAAGTCTGATAATATAAGGATATAGGGGGAAAAATACTACCAGAAGAGGATGTCCCCGTTCTGTCCATGTATATCCATAGGTAGCAAGCCTAATATAATGATGTGCATCCCATCGATTGAAGTTGTAAAAGATATCCCCGATAGAGCCGGAAAAGCCCTCGGGATGCATAAAGAAAAAACCCAAGGCAAGGAAAACAAGTCGCACACCTAGGCCGAAGAGAATTATTTTAACATTGACATGAATGCCTTTTCGATAGCCGACTACGCGCCCCTTGATGAGGGGCGCTTCTTTTTCGGAGAGCAAGGCCGCGATGTGATTTTTAAATGCAGGGAGCGGAAGTGGTATAAATGCCGGTAGAATTTTGGTAATCCCCAAAGAGGCCAAGATTATCCGCACCAAAACCAGCCAAGCTACCCCCCAGAAAATAACGGAGGATGCGATAGAAAATGTACGAGCAATGAAATAGATAAAATCATCCTCCTTGTCACCTTATTATAGGCATTATCGCCTTTGGCCCTATCATCAAAACCGGATTTTGTATTTGGCTATGCCAAAACAGTAGGTTTATAAGCCCCCTTCAGTGGAAGGGGGAAAGATGCCGTAGGCACCCCCTTCTAAAGAATGGGGCTTTATGAATCATATTACAATATGCCCTCTCAGTGTCAAGGCATGAAGTCTTAATCTTTTATTACAAAACCCTCCGGTAATTCAACATTACTGGCGTCTATCATCCCTTTGAGCTGCTCATGGTTACGCACAGCGGTTATGGGTATTGCATCAAAAGGCAGATTGAAAAAATAGGCCAATGATAATTGATGGATATCGGTATTTAGCTCCACCGAGACGCGTACTAATTTTTTGTAAATAGCTAAGTTTCGTAGAGTAAGATAATCAAGATTTACTCTTTGTGATAGTCGCTGCTTTTCCTGTGAAGATATGCCGCATTCATTATCAATTTGAGGATTCATCTGATGGATTTTATGAAAAAAGCCAGCAGCAGTAGCGGAATAGGGTATCGCAGGTATACGGGTTTTTATGTGCCAGTCATAGAACGTACTGTCGTTTTGTACCATAGTCGGATCTCCATGCCTTGGCGTAGCCGGGTCTGGGGCTGCAAGTGCCCACTGATTTTGCACACCGGAAAATCCTTGCAGGTTGTTTTTCTGACAATAGTCCAGTGCAGTCTCCATGCGATGTAGCCTAAAATTGGATGCGCCGTAATATCGAATCGCTCCTGCGGCGATAAAATCTTCCATTATATCGATAATCTCTTCGATGGGAATATTTTCGTCATCTCTATGAAGCCAATAAAAATCGATAACATCCAGCCCCAGCGCCTGCCTGCTTTCAGCCAAATCTTGAGTGATTGCGTCGATGCTTACTCGTGGGGTGATTGTCTCCAATAGAGGATGTGCCCCCTTTGTTGCAACCACCATGGTCTTGTATGCATTTCGAGTTTTCAGCCATCTGCCTATAAGGATTTCGCTGCCATTATTCCCGCCGGGGTTCCACTTGCCATATACATTGGCGGTATCAATAAAATTACCCCCTGCTTCCGCAAATGAATCCAAAATCGCGAAGGTCTGAGCTTCATCTAATCCAGAACCAAAATTACCTGCTCCAAGGCAGATATTCGATACATGCAAGTCTGTGTTGTGCAGCATAATTTTTTTCATTCTCTATCCGTCCTTTTTTCGTATTGTTCTGATTATAGCAAAATGATAAAATATAGCGAATTAATTCACTATGGAACAAGAAAAGCCTATAAAGACAGGTGAATCCAATGAGCAACCCAATCATCAGTATAATAGTCCCCTGCTATAACGAAGAAGAGGCTTTGCCTCTGTTTAAAGCTGAAATCACGACGGTAGCAGCAACTATTCCCCAGGTCTCCTTTGAATATATCTTTGTTGATGACGGCTCAAAGGATGGTACATTGGCGGTTCTTCGTCAATTTTCGGAAGAAAATCCCCAATTCAAATATCTTTCCTTCTCACGTAACTTTGGAAAAGAGGCTGCCTTACTTGCTGGGTTGGAGGCCTCCACTGGGGATTACGTGGCCGTAATGGATGCCGACCTTCAAGACCCCCCTTCTCTCCTTCCCGAAATGTATAACGCAATCATAAACGAGGGTTATGATTGTGTAGCAACTCGCAGGGTTACTCGTAAAGGCGAACCTCCCATTCGTTCGTTTTTCGCTAATCGGTTCTATAAATTCATTAATCGTATATCAGATACTAAAATGGTAGATGGTGCCCGGGACTTTCGGCTTATGACCCGGCAGATGGTAGATGGGATTCTCACGCTAACCGAGTATAATCGTTTTACAAAGGGGTTGTTTTCCTGGGTTGGCTTTAATACCAAGTGGCTGGAGTTCGAAAGCCTGCCACGAGTGGCTGGTACAACCAAGTGGAGTTTTTGGTCGTTGCTTTTATATTCCATGGATGGAATCGCGGCATTCTCTGTAAAGCCTTTGGCCTTGGCATCCATTATGGGGGTGCTGTTTTGCTTGGTGGCTTTTTTTAGTATTTTGTTTATTATTTTGCGGTGGATAATACTTGGAGACCCAGTGGCGGGGTGGGCATCAACTGTAACCATTGTACTGTTCGTTGGTGGGATACAGCTTTTATGTACGGGGATAATGGGAATGTATCTTTCTAAGACATACCTCGAGGTAAAAGGGCGGCCTGTTTATATAGTGAAGGAAAAATCGAAAGATATAGTGAATTAATGCGAAAACCAATCCCCGTTGCCTGCGGGGATTTTTTAATGCATAATATCGCTGCTATGCAATACTTTCTTAATACAACTGTAACCAAAATGATTAATCATTCATCTTGTGCAAATTAATCAATTTACATATAATCACTCGCGTACCGCATAATACATACTTAAGGAGTGAACACCAATGGTAGTCACCGCAACAGACCTCAAGACCAACCTAGGTAAGTACCTGGATTTACTGGATACCGAGGATATTATAGTAACCCGTAACGGCCGCAAAATTGCACGGCTAATCCGGGACGAGGAAGATGTCCTTGCGGAGGTGCAATCCCTTTACGGTATACTTTCCGTCTCCGAAGGGGACGAAAAGGCCGAGCCAAAAAATAATGAAGAAAGGGTGAGACGTTATGACCGTATTGATTGGTACCAACGTAATTCTTGACTATATACTTAAGCGTGAACCAGGTGCCGCCGCCGCAAAGACTTGCCTTGATATTCTGCTAAGCCGTAAAGCAAAAATTTGGATACCAATTTCTGCCCTTACGGATATCCATTATGCTACTATGGAAACCCGCCGTGACGCATATGCCGCAAAGGCCATAATTTCCAAGCTACTTAACGCCTTCCATATAGTTACCACAGATAAGTCCGATTGCATTAGGGCATTGGACATGGATATGGAAGATTATGAATTGGCACTTATGGCCGCGTGTGCCAAAAAGCTTAAAGCTGTTCATATTATTACCGGGGAAACAGAGGGCTTTCGCAATTCGCCGGTAACAGCTATCAGCCCAGAGGAATGGGTAGCGGTTTACGGAAAGGAGTAAGTATGCGCTTAACAGGCACAACAGCAATAGGTATACGCTTGCCGATAATTAACCTTGGAGATGACTTAATCAGTATCGTTGCTGACCATATCTTGGAGGTGACCAAGGATGCTCCCCTTAAAAACGATGACGTCGTAGCAGTAACGGAGGCCCTTGTTGGCAAATATGAAGGGAATTTTGCCTCGGAAGATGATATCGCAACGGATGTAAGAGCAAAATTTGGTGATGCGGAGATAGGGCTGGTATATCCCATGCTTTCCCGTAACCGCTTTTTCCGCATCCTTAAAGGGATAGCAAAAGGGACAAAAAAGCTCCATGTTCTGCTAAGCTACCCCCATGACGAAGTGGGCAATCCAATCTTGGATATCAACCGACTGGACGAAATAACAGATGCCCTACCGACTGGGATGGTAACCGCCGCGGAGTTTAAGGCCGTTGCCGGTGAGTTCATCCATCCATTTACCGGAATTGATTATTTGGAGTTATATCAAGAGGCTGGGGATAATATCTCCCTATATCTCTCTAAGGACCCGAGGGATATCATGAAGCTTACCCCTCATGTACTGGTAGGTGAGATTCATAATAGGTTTACAACTCAGGCTCGTTTGCAAAAAGCTGGGGCGAAAACCGTGTATACCCTGTCGGATATTTTGAACCAAAGCGTAAATGGCAGCGGTTTTAATTCCAAATATGGCATATTGGGCTCTAATTTGTCTGACACCGATAGCTTGAAGCTTTTCCCTAATAACTCAGAGGAGTTTGTGGAAAAATTGCGAAATTTGTTTCACAAGAAAACCGGTGCGACTCCGGAGGTCATGGTATATGGTGACGGTGCTTTCAAAGATCCCCTATGCGGGATATGGGAGCTAGCAGACCCGGTGGTTTCCCCGGGGTACACTCCAAGACTGGCCGGAAGGCCTGAAGAAGTAAAGATAAAGCTAGTGGCGGACACTGTGGCCAAAGGCCTGACTGGAGAAGCACAGCGTAGTGCAATAGCCGAAATAATAAAAAACAAAGCCGATAATCCCGACGCATTCCGGGAAGGCACTACCCCAAGGATATTTGCAGACCTGCTAGGCAGCCTATGCGACTTGATAGGAGGCAGCGGGGACAAAGGCACACCGGTAGTGCTGGTGCGCGGGTATTTTGATGATTATACGGTGGAATAAAATGAGGGGCCGTCTCGTTAAGCATTTTTATGAATAATTGTGCACGTGCCTCGTCAACATAAAAGCGTTGAGGAGCGAAGCGACGAAGCAATCCAGCAAATTAAACCTTTTGGGATTGCTTCGCTTTGCTCGCAATGACAGACTTTGCATAGATATTCATGGTTTTTGCTTAGCAAGACAGCTCCATTAATATAGGTGAGTATGAACCAGTTTTACGCAGATATATATGACATCGTAAGAAAAATCCCTAAGGGGCAGGTTATTTCATATGGATATATAGCCAAATTATTAGGCCGACCCCGCAACGCCCGTGAAGTCGGGCGCGCTATGCGTATCTGTCCGGAGGATATCCCTTGGCAAAGGGTAGTTATGGCCGACGGCTCCATTACCGGTGGCATGTTTGCAGATATGCGAAAGGCTCTGTTGGAATCGGAGGGGGTAGTTTTCTTGCCAGATGGACGAGTCAATATGGCGGAATGTGAAGTCGGGGACTACTTTGACCTCAACTCGCCTATCCTTTGATTAATACGTAAACGCAGCTGTAACAGATACTCTTCATTTTGAGGGAACTCCTTAAAGGTGATTGGTTTCACCAATCCTTCATCAATAAGCTCCAGCACTGTATTTCGCCCCGCTAGACTCTCTAAAAGAGTCAAAGCGCGGAAATCCCCAAATGCTTCCTGAGCTACCATTAGCCTGAGGGACGCAAGGGGTTGCCCCGATTTTCCGGGATACACTATAAAAGCATCCCCGGATGGGAATGCACCGTCAGCGTCGGTGACCACATATGGGTCAATGGGATAAACCGAATGGACAGATTTATAGAAATTATATCCCCAGTGCAAGAACCCCTTGATGTTGTACTTATACATAAGCACGCCGGTAATCCGATTACGGTATGACGGCTGCATAAAGAAATGATTAGGCACCTTGTAGCTCTGTGCACAGCAGTAATAGCACCAGAGCTCTGCCACATTCCCTTTTAGGAATGGCTCAATATGGTCAACTGATGGGATTGGAACAGCCACCGCGCCTTGCTTATAGAAGTCATAGTCAGAAAGGGCATCCATAATTCTGAATCCCTTTAGCAGAGGTTCTACGACTTTGCGGGCGGCCATATAGTCTTCCAACTGCTCCCGATTGGGCTCATCGGATATGTGGAAGAAGGTTTTTTTTGCTATGCCCCATTCATGGAGCTTCTCCGTCAGTGCCGGTAGCATTTGATTCAAATAATTGGAATACTCCTCGCCCGTGGCCTTGGTTTCCCACCCAAAGAGCCGAGTGTATTGGCCATTTTTCGTTCCCATAATTTTGGGAGCATGTCTTGCTCCCCACTGGGTGAAAAGATGGGCCATTTCATAATACTCAACGCCAATGCGCTGGCACATATCAACCCAACGCTTTAGCTTTGTAAAGTCAAATTCATATTTATCACCTTCGGCGGTTACCTCAACAAGCTGAGTGGTCAGACGCTCGCCACCGACTTCTGTATCTAGTGGGGGAGTATGAAGAGGGGTTAGTAAGGTATTTATTCCATGCTTTACAGCATAGGATGCAAAATTTTCAACAACACGCCAATGCTCTTCAGAGAAGGCCTCTACTCCGTAATACTCCGCTAGGCAATCTGTGTGGAACCACATAGTACGTGGGATAGAAAGAGGAGGAAGCTGAGCAGGAATAGTATTGATTGCCGTTTCCCTGACGCCTAAAGTCTCTCCGTCTGGGGTGCTCATTTTTACGGTAATTCCATAACAGCCTTGCTTTGCATTAGGGGGAATAGTTATATCAACCCATAAGCTTTGCCATGTCCCTGGAATAAGGGGAATGCGATTTGTATCCACAGGCTCCAGTAAATCAGGAAACAGACCATCCTCGCTGGATAAATAGCCATCATCTGTCCCGAAGCCCGTTGATATATATCCAGGCATATAACGAACTCTTCGGATTTGAACATCGACTTTATCCGATACATCCACTTCAAGCTTTGCCCATTTGCGCCAGCTATTATTGCTGTGCTTGTATGCGATTTGAAATGAAACCGTCTCGCCCTCCAATGCACCGAGCCAACTTTTTTCAGGCCTCTCGGGAGGCGCACTTTTTGGAAATACTTTTGCTAGGGAACTTAATAGTCTTAACTCAAACATGCTGTCCACTCCTTATTATTAATTATATCGCAGATTGTTGAAATACAAAGAAAATTATGGTATAGTGCCCGCAAGAAAGGTCAGCGGCGCATTTTGCTGATATTCTTATAATAAAGCACCGCGGTACCGTGAAAGTGCGTGGAAACACTGACACGGGCTCGTAGGGATTACAGACATCACCTACAAGCACAGGATAAACCTGCCACCGCAGCAGGACAAGTATACAACATCCCCCCACCTTCTTCAAGGCGGGCAAGCCTAGTTACAGGCCTTGGCAGGCAAACTTAACGGGTAGGGTATATTGCTATATAAACCCATGCGGTAAGGCAGCGATATTTTTTGTGTATGCGCATAAGCTAACAGCGTGTAGGTGATGATGGATTTCCATCACCCTACGCGCTTTTTAATTTATAACATCCGCTGGCCTTTCTATACAAAATAGTACGAAGATAGCTCTGCCGGATAGCCCCCTTCCTTTGGAAGGGGATATAAAACCCACTGTTTTTGGCATAGCTAAAAGCGGTTTTGATGATATCGTCAAAGGCTATTTTCATGCATGGTTGGTGACGATAATGCCCGTAATGGGGGATAGGAGGAGAGCCATGGAGATTCTAGGAACAAAATCTATTGATGAATTGGGACGAATTATCGTACCTAAAGAAGTAAGACAGGCTAAAGGCTGGGAAACAGGGGATAAAATCAATTTTTACGACTACAATGGTATTATTGTAATGGAAACAGACAATCAAAATCCCGAGCCATAATAGGTGCCGGATGTAATCTGGTTCATATATGTACTGGTGTCAACGACGGACAAATTGTCTCACCAAGAATCAGTGCAAAAACTTGTCGCCACGGGCTTGACCCGAGGTCCCCTTAGTCCAAAGGACGGGGGACCCCGGGTCAAGCCCGGGATGACGACGCTGAGGTTTGCCGGACTTTTATCAAGACATTTACTTATGCCTCATTTTTACTCACAATAAAAGCTCCATCAGACATCCTTAACACAGTATCAGAAGTGGCGGCAATCTCAGGGTTATGGGTTACAACTATTACACAGTAAGACTCATTGTGAGCCAAATTTTTAAGCAGACTCACTATGGCGTCACCATTGGCAGTGTCCAGGTTGCCTGTGGGTTCGTCGGCAAGGATTACTCTGGCACCTGTGGAAAGAGAACGGGCAATAGCTACCCGCTGCTGTTCACCGCCGGAAAGATTGGCGGGATAGCGTTTATGCTTGGTTTCATCTATGCCTACAAGATTAAGCAGCTCTCTTGCTCGTGTTTCCGCTTCTTTGCGTTTTACTCCTCGGGCTTCCAATAAGTAACTGGTGTTCTCCAGGGCTGTGAGCAGAGGGAACAGATGGAAGGATTGGAACACCATGGATATTTCTTCTCGGCGGTATGTGTTTAGATTGATATCGGACAGCTTTTTTCCATGGATGTATACCGCGCCCTCCGTTGGCTTATCAAGCCCCGCCATGATGGAAAGCAAAGTAGTTTTGCCAACACCGGAAGGCCCGACTATGGAGTAAAACTCTCCTACAAAGAAATCCGCGGATACATTTTTTAATACATTCTCGGTACTGGATTTGTAACGGTAGCATACGTTTTCTAATTTAAGCATTTTCGTTCCTCCTTATTCCTTCACCTGTAACAACGCCAGTGGTGGGCGGTTAATTACCATTATCGCACCTACTATAGCTCCAGCGGCTACGGCTCCTAGATATAGCCCAACAGCCATAAATAATGCCACATCAAAGGTTACCCCCATCAGCGCAAGAGCGATAAGGCCCGGGACAACCCCCCCAAGACATACAATAAGTTGCTCCGATAATAACATCGCCATGGTCTTCTTCTTGCTTGTACCTACTACATGCAAGATTGCGGCGGCCTTTGCGTTTTGAAGCATCAGAAGCATGGATAGACCGCCAGCGATAATCACCGATGTCCCCAGGGCAAGGGGGTAAATCAGCTCAAGTAATAGCAAGGTCTGGCGAGCTATTCCTATTATATAATTAAGGGCTTCGTCCCAAATCTGGAAAACATAGCGATTCCTTAATACATCATCGACAAAGTCCACTACATGGGTTATATCATGGTTATGCTCCGGGCTAATGGTAAACCTGAAGTCATTGTACATAACAACTACCCCAAGCAAATACTCAATTGCGTCCAAGGGCAAAAGAGTAGCCATCCGAGCGGAATGGGGGGTTACAAATTCATTGTGCACTCCGATAATCTTAGCGTAAGCGTATTGTATGGCCATCATATTGTAGGTTGTATGCCCTACGTATACTGTGTCTCCTAATGCTATACCCCGCCGCTCAAGTAAACTATATGGCACGATAATAGGGATCGTTGCTCCCTCTGTAAATGCAAAATTTTCGCCGTTATATCCGGGAAGGAAATCTATTTCCAGCCCTCCAAAGTCCTCCAGATAATTGTCTTCCATAAATAAGTCAAAATTGTTAAAGGCGAACAAGGTATCCAGGCTCCCTACAGAGTATGCAATCGGCAAGCTAGTATCATAATCGATTACATCATACCAATCTGAGGGGAATCCGTTATCCGTGAAAGGAATAATAAACGACCTGGCATGACCACCTGCCATAATATAATCGCTAAAATACCCGCCTTCCTTTATATCTATAGCCAGATGTCTAGGCATACCAGATGTTACATGGGCCTGATGTGATACAAAGAAACCGGGGATTTGGACTTCTCCTGTTACGGTAGTGTTCATAAGCAATTGATCTACATTGCCTTCGGCCCTGACAATAGACTCATATAGCCAGCCCATGACCAAAATAAAGAATAAGGCTACCCCAACACCAAGTGTGGATTTTATAGGTGCTCGACGGATTTGGCGCATTACCCATCGTAGGCCACCGGATATTGCCGCTGTAGTGGAAAAAACAAACTCCATTTTAGAGAGATGGAAAGTTGTTGGCAAAGCGGCTGCACCCGTGTCATTTCTAATGATTACGGGGGATGCCTTTTTACGCATTGTTCTTGGCCTATTAAACACACCTTGTAATTGATTGAGTACTGGTATTCTGGTCATATACAGGGACCCACCAAAAAGCATGAGCATCCCAATACCAAGCACCACAAATGCCATTACAGCAAACCACAGGGGTGTTAACTCAATATCAGGTACAAAGCCAGGTATCAATTCTACAACAGCCTCCAGGGTATAGGCGGTTGTTTCTGTTGCTATATGCCATCCCAAAAAACCGCCGATTATAATAGCAGGTATGCCAAATATTAATAACGCGGTTTGTAGCCTTGCTATAACTCGCCCTGGAGTAAACCCAAGGCCCTGCTGGATAGCAATGTCCTTACGCCGCTGGGATAAAAACAAGAATACAACCAAGGCTAGCACCAATAATAAAACAGCCCAAAAAACAATGGCATTAAAGGTCACCATCATAATCATAGGGTCAGCTACTGCCCAAAAATCTCCGGGTCTGCTTTCGAATAGAATAAGCTCGAGGCCCATCTCACGAAGCTGAGGTCCGTACTCTAAGAGAAATGCCTGCTCATGCCGGGCATCGTTTAGCTCAAAGCTAAACCATATACTTGGAAGGTGATTTTCACCATGCCAATCGGGTATGACTTCAGCCTGTGGTGGCGCAACGGTTAATCCCTCAGGAAGCAAGGATTCTGGTATATGAATAAATGCGGAGGTTACGGTGCCGCGCACATGGGGATCCGCTGTAAAAAAGTCGACAATTATCCCTACAACTTCCAATTCAAGTAAGTAGTACTCCGCACCGGGCAGCCCCCGCACCATAAATTCTCTATGCTCGGCGGTAAGACCTACAATTTCTTGCTCAAGGGGGATTGCAACTTCGATTGTATCCCCAATCTCAACATCTCGTATCCAGCCAAATCTGGAATCGATAACCGCTACTGGGTTAGAGTTTTCATAGTCACTGGCAGTTAAAAGTCGCCCGCTTCTTAGCATATGGAGGTATTGCCCCACGGGATTGCCAATCCCAAGGCGGAAGGGTGACCCTCGTTGTAATGTGGGCATTGCAGTCATATCTCTGGTCGCTTGCAAGTACACGGTTCTTAGATGCCGCTCCAAATACTCGAAATCTGCTTGGGTTTCGTAGGGAATAAAATCTGTATCCAATAGGCTTTCAAATCCTACGGTCCATGTCCAAAACTCTTCAGGTGAGATAAGTTCAAGTATTGCATCGTTGCCCCAGGCCTGAGTGCCTTCTATTCTTTGAATAGATGTAGTTACTCCGTGCCGTGTTACGGCGTTTGTTATTTCATCTTCCTGCTCCAGCCCATAAAATGAAGGACTTATATCCGGTGCATACAATGTTTTGAACAATGGGCCGTCTTCATACAGGGGTATCAAACTCAAAGTGCTGGCAGAACGCAAGGTTGGGACATAAGTATCTCCTGTGTCAAAGAAGCCTAGATAGAACGCTCCCCTAAAGAGATGCACTGCATCCGAGACAGCAAGATAACGCAAAAATGTATAATCCTCCCCATAAGGAAGTTGTATAGCAAGCCAAGATCTGCCGCGAGATGATACATGCTCGGGAAATCCCACATAACTGTCTAATATATTAACCATCATCCAAACAGATAGACCATGGCCGTCGGCATCTTCGATAAAATCGGTTTCCCATGCCCACATATCTGTAATTGTTGCCGTGAAAACAGCCTCAGTAATCCTAGGTCTGTCTTCATGAGGCATCCAGCTATTCATACCGGCTACATCAGGGGAATACATATTTTGCAGTACACCTTCAACTCCCTGGCGTATATCTACATGCTCCACCAGGGGGCTTTGGGCGATAAGTTCTGCCCCTTCAGATACATCTCCCCAATAGTCATTATGGCCGATAACACCTATGGGGCGGTACATCCCCGCTAGCTCACCAATCTGGCTGCGGACGGTTAAGAATTCTGCGGTACGCAAAAAGAAGGCAAAGGTAGCAAGGCCGATTAGTATGACCAAAAGGGCGGTACGCAGGGGTTGACGTACCATGGATTTAAGCAAAATATTCTTCCTCATATTACTGTGCCTCCTTGCGGTATGTGTGAAAAAATGATGTTAAAGGCTAGGATAACACGGATTCTGATTGTGTTTCAAGGAAAAACGAATAATTATGCATATGTAGCCGAACATAACGCCTAATTATTCATGAAACACGCAAAAAAGGGCGTGCCGGTTTCCCTGGCAGTGCCCTTTCTTCATTTTGCTTTTGATGATAATGACAAAAGCGGTTTCTTATATTATTTGCATTTTTGATGGCTTTTGGGCTTATATTAGTGCTTTTTCCATTTCCCCAACAAGCTCCTCAAACACCTGTAATGCTGCCCTTACTGGCTCTGGGGTACTCATATCCACACCGGCTTTTTTTAGTATTTCAATGGCATAATCACTGCCGCCGGCCTTTAGAAAGCCTAAATAATCATCTCTTGCCTTTTCCCCCCCCATTTGTATACGTTTGGCAAAAGCCAGTGCTGCGGAATATCCTGTTGCGTATTGGTAAACATAGAATGCACTATAAAAGTGAGGGATTCTTGCCCATTCCAAGTCGATTTCCTCATCGATTATCATATCCGGGCCATAGTATTTTACATTAAGCTCACGGTAGACATTTTTCAGAGTTTCCAGCGTAAGTGGCTCCCCTTGTTCTGCCATACTGTGGGTAATCATTTCAAACTCTGCAAACATTACCTGCCTGTAAATCGTACCGCGGAATTGCTCCAGATACTCTCCCAACAGATAGGTGCGGGTCTTGTGGTCTTCTGTGGTTTTTATCATATACTCCATAAGCAAAGTCTCGTTAACTGTTGAGGCTACTTCTGCAAGGAATATATTGGGATGCCCGTACACATATGGCTGATTCTCACAGGTATAATAATCATGCATTGCATGGCCCATCTCGTGGGCCAGGGTCAGCATATCCGAAAGGGTATCCTCGTGGTTAAGGAGCACATATGGATGGACGCCATATGCATTAAGGGCGTAGGCACCGCTTTCCTTGCCTTCGTTTTCGTAGACATCAATCCAGCCGGATTCCATGCCTTTTACCATTGCTGATACATATTCGTCGCCCAAGCTCACAAGGCCGACGGCGACTTTTTCCTTGGCCTCCTGATAGGAAATCTTGATATCAGCCTCTTCTACCAATGGGGTATAGACATCATACATATGAAGTTCGTCAAGCTTGAGTGCCTTTTTCCGAAGGGCGGTATAGCGATGCATTGCAGGCAAATATTCATGGACTGTCTTTATCAGCTCCTCGTAAACCTTGCGAGGGATATTGCTGTCTGATAGCTCTGCTTCCAAGGTGTTGGTATAATTCCGGGCTTTCGCGTAGAACATATCCTTTTTTATGCTGGAGGAGAGCATGGTTGCAATGGTATTTTCCAATGCCTGGTATACGCTGTAGTAAGTTGTAAATGCGTCCCTGCGAACCCGTCGGTCAGGTGATTGCATCAGAGTTATAAAATTCCCGTGGGTTATCTCTACTGTGTTGTCCTCTGCGTCCTGTATTTTGCCGAACTTCATATCGGCACTGCATAGCATGTCATAAATATTGCTGGAGGAATTGCCGACTTCTGATGCATTGGCTAGGACTTCTTCTACCTCGGCACTTCTTATATGAGCCTTTTCTCTTAGCAGGTTTTTAAGAAAGTGCTCGTAGATTTTTAGCTCCGGGGTGGTATTAATAAAGTCCAGGATTGTTTTCTCGTCATGGGTCAGAATTTCCGGGATGATAAAGGACGACGCTGCGTAAAACTTAGTGCTTTCGCTTTCCGCGATGATTGACATCCCTTGGGATGCGGAGATATTGGAGTCCTCGTGGAGCTTCATCATTGCATATGAATAAATTCGGGAGGTTTTTTCTGAGGTGGTAAAATAGATATCGGCACATTCCGCAAGGGCTTTCCCTGTGGTTAGCTTGCCTTGGAATGCGGTTATCTCGTCTATTGAAGCGGGTAGACTGTCCACATCTTTGCGCCAATCCTCTGGGGTAGGGTACAGGTCTTCTAGATTCCATTTGAATTCATTAGGGATTTCGTCACGCTTTTTCTGCTTGATTTCCATGAGCTTATCTCCTCTGTAATAGAATATGGTTATTTTACCATGGGTTCATGACTTGGCAATGGGGATTATGGTAGCTGGATAATAAAGTTTATGTATAATATTTTTGTACAAAGTGCATAAAAAATCCGTATGGCACCATACGGATTTTTTATGCACTTTATTTGAAATTTGACACCCATCCCCCAATATGAAATACTGCTACGATTCTATATATCACCTTAAATTTGGGGGACTCATGAGCGCAAAAAACACCAGATATGACTTGACCAATGGCCCGATTCTGCAAAAATTGGTAGGGCTGTCATTGCCTATTATGGCTACATCCTTTATGCAAATGGCATATAGCCTTACAGATACCTTTTGGATGGGGATACTGTCCCGGGATTATGGTGCCAGCGGGGCCGTTGCGGCGGTGGGTACGGCGGCACTTTATCTTTGGTTGTCCATGGGGCTTATATCCCTTTGTCGTATGGGGGCCGAAATAGGGGTGTCACAAAACTTTGGCCGTGGGGACGCAGAAGCGGCTAAGGGCTTTGCGCAAAATGCTATTTTCCTGTCTATTATTTTAGGCCTTGTTTATTCTGTCGCGATGATTGTTTTCAGGCGGCCTCTTATAGGCTTCTTCAACATAGAAGATGCAACTGTTGTATTACAGGCGGAGCAGTACTTGGCGGTTACAGCAATTGGGCTGCCTATGATGTTTGTACACAATGTTATTACCGGGTGCTTTAACGGCTTTGGCAATACCAAGTTGCCCTTTTATATCAACTCCCTTGGCCTGGCCCTTAATATTGCCATAAGTCCATTGCTTATTTTTGTATTCAATCTTGGGATTATCGGAGCTGCAGTTGGCACTGTCATTGCTACAACCGTCAATATTATTCTCAAGTTATGGGCTATTAAGCGTTATAGCAGTCGCCCCTTTGAAGTATTTCCTTTCCGGTTTAAGATATGTAAGGTCAAGCTTATGCAAATTTTCAAATGGGGCGGCCCTGTTGCTGTGGAGAGTATGACCTTTACTTTCTTATTTATGGTAGTGTCACGGCTTATTGCGGACTTTGGCACGGAGGCCATTGCTGCACATCGGGTGGGTTATCAGGTTGAGGCACTCTCCTTTATGGTAGGTGGAGGGTTTGCCATGGCATACGGCTCCTTTGTGGGACAAAATTACGGCGCAAAAAAATGGAGCCGCTTGCATAGCGGCTACAAAATTTCCAGCTTGGTTATGGGGATTTATGGGCTTGTGATTACCATTGTGCTCTTTGCCTTTGCGGAACCACTGGTGAGTATCTTCCTTAATAATGTATATGAAATACGAATGGGGGGGGATTATCTAAGGATAATAGCCCTTACCCAGCTGCTGTTTTGCATGGAAGGGGTTGCGGTTGGGTCATTTAGGGGCCGCGGCCTTACCATGAAGCCTACCATTGCCAGTGCCGGGAGCAATGTGCTTAGGGTAATTGTGAGTTATGCTCTTGCGGCTACGGCACTGGGGATTACTGGGGTATGGTGGGGGATTGCTATTGCTATGACGGTAAAGAGTATTTGGCTGCTGGTGTGGCATATGATTAATAGTCGGCGGCTGCCACGATCGGACGTAGTTGACATAGTGGAAGTCTAGCTCTCCTGTGACGCTTCAAGGATTGCATTTTTGAACATATCTTGAAGCTCTTTAAGGAGCTTGTTATCATCGTCAGAGAGGGCTTCCTTAATGCCTTCTTTTACTGCGCGCCGCCGCTGAGAATGGTTGTATAGGTCTAACTCGTCATACATTTCCTTAATCCCCCCTGCAACAGCGGCTTTGATAAGAAAATATTGGACTATAAGCCCCAAGATTACGAAGATAATTACCAGAAAAACTTGCATGGTTCCCACTCCTTATGTTTTTCTATGATAATAGCACACTATTGGCCAAAGGAGATGAATATGAAAAACAAAGGCATTCTACTGACAGCGTTGCTGCTTGTCATAATTATTGCTATGACGGCATGTGCTCACTTCATTCCTGAGCCGCCCCTAGCCCAGGCTACCCCTGCCCCGGCAGAAGACATTCCGGAGATTGATATGAGGGAGGACTCAATCCCTCCTGCCAATGAAGGTAGCCGGACTACCTACATAATAAATATCGCCTGGGGCATGGCTGATGAGATTATTATTACACCAGGGGCGATGGTCATAGATTTTAGGTTTTTCGCATTAGGGTTTTGCGATGAAGATATATATTTTTACGAAGGGGAAATTCTCTATTCCCGGGAAGAGCTGCTACCGGAGGCGCCATTTTATGCAAACTGGCAGCCGGACAGGGGTATAAGCTTTGTAGACCACCATAACAGACGCAGATATTTTTTTATTGCAGATTATATAGATGAAGGGTATATCACATTGGTAGAGTTTGAGCCTGGGGTGAGTATAGTCTCAGGGTAATGTGAATAACATAAAAACCAGCCATCGTGCTGGTTTATTTTATGCTAGGAAATTGCATTCGCAATTTCGCTGCAGCCTGCAGGAAACAAAAACGGCGGAGCCGTTTTGTTCTTTTGCGAAAATTATAGCGAATTACATGAGAAACAGTCCAGACCGAGCCGAAAATCATGAACGATTCTACACGTTTTTTGCGACAGGCTGGACTGATTTCGAATTAATTCGCTATAGGAAAGTTTTTTATACAAAAAAACATGCTTGACAATGACGTTAACGTAAGGGTTTATAATGCACTTGCTAGCAAGGAGGTACACCATGGAAAAATACAAAGCGATACCCGAGGGCTATATGCGTATAGGGATATTGGCAAAGAAAGCGGATGTATCTGTCCGCACATTGCAATACTATGACAAGGAAGGGCTACTATCCCCATCATCTCAAAGCGAAGGAGGCTTTAGGCTCTACAATGAGAACGACATGGCCAAATTAGCCCAAATAATGCTACTGAAAGAGCTTGGGCTACCATTAAGTGAGATAAAAAAGCGGTTATCATCCCTTGAGACCAAAGATGATGCAATCAATATGCTCACAGATCACGCTGCCCATATCCGCAGCAAAGTCGATGTTTTGTTGGAATCATTGGAGGCTATTGAAGCTCTCAAAGGTGAAATCACACAAATGGAAACCGTAGATATCCAAAAATACTTTGCCATCCTCATGAACTTGCAAATCAAGAATAAAAACTACTGGATGGTAAAGCATTTTGATAACGATATTCTTCAAACCCTATCCGAAAGCATGAATCGGGAAGATGCAATAATGTTAGTCGAAAGAACAAACCGTATCTATGAGGTGGCCGCAAGACTTCGTGAGGAAGGTGTATCACCAGGTAGCGATGAAGGGCAGGCCCTTGCCAAGGAATTCTGGGAGATAATGATGGGTATAACCGGTGGAGACATGGAGTTGCTGCAAAAAATAAACAGCCATGCAGAGAAATCACTGATGACTGACGATGTCAATTTCAAGAAGTTTATGGAAACCAGCAGCTATATACAGCCGGCTTTGGAAATTTATTTAGCGAATTTATATGAAGGAGATGAATAATGATTAGTGCAAGTATGAAAAATGTAGAGAAGTCCTTCGGAGATAACAAGGTGCTTAAGGATGTCACCTTCGAGACCCGTGAAGGAGAAATCTTTGGGATGCTGGGCCCTTCTGGGGCAGGCAAGACCACCATTATTAATATTCTTACTAAGCAATTGTCCATAGACAGTGGTGAGGTACATGTAAGTGTAGAAAGTCATGAAATCGGACTGATGCTTGAGCATGATGGGTTGTTTTCCCGCCTTACGGCACTGGATAATCTGATAGTCTTCGAAGATATATATGGAATCCCACACACAAGGACCCTGGAAGTAATCGAAAGAGTTGGCTTGGGTGATGCCAAAAACACTGTTGTGGACAAATTATCAAAAGGAATGCGCCAGCGGCTGGTGCTCGCCAGGGCAGTTCTTCACAAGCCCAAAGTGCTATTCCTTGATGAGCCTACCTCTGCCCTTGATCCAATGACAGCCCGGGGTATTCATCAGCTTATACGAGAATTACGGGAACGGGGTTCGACTATTTTTCTTACCACTCACAATATGGAAGAAGCAACCCATCTTTGTGACAGGGTTGTAATGCTCCATCAGGGCAAGATTATAGAAGAAGGCCCACCCAAAGAAATCTGTGAGCGTTATAATTCAGTCAAGACCGTAATGGATTTGGAAAGTGTGTTTATTCAACTGACGGGTGGTGGGCTAAAATGAGTAGCACCAAAGCAATTTTCAAAAAGCAGCTCAAGGGTTCGGTAAAAAATCCGGAAACTTTGATTCAGTTTATGATTTACCCTGTGATGGCCTTGGTAATGGGTGTTATGACCAATATTGACTTCGAAGGTTATTACCTCCCCCAAGAAATGATTGATGCAATGATGGCCAACATGCCCAATCTAGCGACTATGATGGCCACTATGTTTGCAGGTATGGCACTTATACCCACAGTTGCAGGAATCATTGCGGAAGACATAGAAAAGAAAAGCTTGCGCTTCTTAGTTATGGCGGGAGTAAAGCCTTCTGCTTATCTAATCGGGGTAGGCAGTGTAATCTTCTTTGTGAGTGCGTTAACCACTGTAGCATTTGGTTTCATAGCTGGTTTCGGCGGTATGGACTTTCTTATTTTCTCGGCATCAATGTTAGCTGGTGTAGCGGCATCAATCGTGCTTGGAGCAACTATCGGCATCCTTACAAAAAACCAGCAAGCTGCAACTGCACTCTCCATGCCTATAGCCCTGGTACTAGGCTTTGGTCCAATGGCTGCCCAGTTTAATGATACTGCGGCTCGTGTGCTTCATATTTTTTATACTCAGCAGCTAAATGTTGTAGCTGATAATTTGAACCACCCATATTTGGCAACAACCCCTATTTGGCAGTCCTTTGTGATTATGGGGGCTAATATCCTGGTGGTAGGAGTTTTGTTTGTGGTCGTTTTTAGAAGAAAGGGGATGGGGGACTAGACTGGATTTATTAGTAAAAGCGTTGCCGTTCCAGTTTTGTGCTTGGTGTAATATACTTCCCGTCCTGCAAATGTAATCATTACAGATTATGAAATTCAAATTAGAGGGGCGTATGGGGTGACAATTAAGTTTTCGGACATCCAAAGCGTTACCCTTGTGGAAGAAAGTATGTTAGAAATTGGTCCAGGAAGAAGGCTTAACGGAGCAGATGGATGGGGAAATTCACATGGTTTCCCCAAGCAACCCCGGGCCGGAGCACGATAAGGATGATATTATGGGGGTAGCCATCCATGAGCTTGCTCATATCGTGGCAAGTGAGCTTAGTATAGACACAACAGATAACCGTCTTTTTCTTTCAGAAGGGTTGGCAACATGCTTAGCCGGTCAAGCATGCCAGCTTGATATAGATATGGAAATACCCAATGTGGATACAGTCATTTCCTCATGCGAGGATGGTTGGGTTTACCAAGTAGGTTTTGTCTTTATGGAGTTTATAGCGTCAGAGTTTGGTGATGCTGGACTCGTGGCTTTGTACAAAGACCCTGAAGTTTTTATTCGGAATAATCCTGGCCTTAATGAAATGTGGTTGGACAAATGTAAAAAAACACCCACTTCCCTTTGAGAGAGTGGGCGTTTTTGTTAAGCTACTGACCGGGATTAAACCGGTGACCTCGTTCTTACCAAGGATATGCCACATGGTTTCGAAGGGCTATAAAGCCTTTATTTATGGGGTTTCAGCGTCTGCATTAATATGGCACTGTAGCAATTTGTAGCAATTTTGAATTTTTATGACACCATGCACGGAACTATGTCTGTATTGCACCGGCAAATAGCCAAATAATAAACGAAAAATATTTGACCACGAATATCATGCGTGATAAACTGCGGTTGTATCAAACCAACGCAACTTGCGTATGCTATTTACAGGTGGGCTAACACCTTTATCAATCCGAAATTCATGCCGAACTTCGTGTGTCGGTGGGTTGGCGGGCAACGATAAAACCCGAAAGGCATGTCAGA
>Ga0123355_10000045_pt1 | contig 123106 bp, 104 predicted proteins | sample TergutEmb28metaG_3_FD_89872 | JGI IMG/M metagenome (GOLD analysis project Ga0123355, IMG submission 89872) | Embiratermes neotenicus P1 segment gut microbial communities from Petit-Saut dam, French Guiana - Emb289 P1 | ecosystem: Host-associated > Arthropoda: Insects > Digestive system > Gut ...
AAGCTGTTTGCAATATCTGCAGCAGTTCGTCTACCTGATATTAACTCATTTGACCAAAAATTTAATCCTGACTGATCATAGTTTCGACCAAGTACAAGGGTATATAGGCGCGCTACAAACTGATTAACTAAAGTAACCGATGGCGTTGCAGTAGCTGTAAGTCGTCCGGCAAATGGTAAACGAGCCACTAGAGTCGTCCCTTCGCGCACAAGTATATAACCTTCATAAAACCCTAGTGGAGCATTATAGCCAGTGTAAAGCTGGGCATTAAGCGAACTCGAAGCCCCTGGTCCGACAACAACAGTACTATTACTGAAAATAATCGAACCCACATTGCCGGGATTGCTGGTAAATGAAGTACTAACTGTAAATGTGCGAGAAGTTTGCCTCAAATTCCTTATACTAATGGTTTGTGCAGCACTTGTTGTTCCCTGGGTGTTACCAAAACTTAGTGACGCCATCTGACGTGGTAAAAATGGTGCAGATGGATTAACATCTACAGGTACATTGTGTGTCGCTGTAACAACACTTCCTGTAGCCAGAGCTGCACGAGGTTGTATAAAGCCTGCACCAACAGTAAACACCTGATTGGCTGAAGCAGTGGCAAGTGGACGTGCGGTGTTCATCAGCGTTGCTTTTATCTCATTAGGTGTGAAATTTGGAAACTGTTGTCTCATTAACGCTGTTATACCTGCGACAACCGGTGCTGCAAAAGATGTGCCATCCATTGTAGTATATCCACTAACAAGTGCAGCAGTAGTAATACCCACACCAGGAGCAATAATATCAGGCTTTAAATGGTTTGTTTGCGAAACTGGACCTCGTGATGAAAATGATGCAATATTGTCCCCTAGTTGATCAGATCGTGCTCCTCCGGCAGTTCCTGCACCAACTGAAATAACAAGTGGAGATGTTGAGGGAGCACTTACCGTATATGAGCCCGGACCGGTATTACCCGCAGCAGTTACCACCACTATGCCACTCATCACAGCTAAATTAGCGGCTGTAACCAATGGATCAAAAGGACTGGTAACAGAAGGTGCACCAAAACTCATGTTTATTATATCCGCACTATCACGTCGTGCAGCTTCCAGAGCTCCGACTGCAGTTCCGCCTGGGCTTATTCCACCAGGAAATCCTAATTCAATTCTATAACTAAGAAGTGTCACATTTGGTGCCATTGCAATAACTGAACCTGCCACAGCGCTGCCATGAACATTCACAGGGTTTGGAAAAGACGTGGCATTAGCCCCCGGCCAAAATGTCCAGCCTGGTATTCTTCCGTATCCATCTCGATAGCTTGCAAATGCAGGATGCCTTGGATCAACACCTGTATCAATAATAGCAACACGTACTCCCGCTCCGGTTTGAGTAATATTCGCTATACCTAGCTCTGCTCTTGCCTGTGGCAAAAGATTAGGATCAACAGCCGCAGATGCAGCTTGTAATGCTGCTTCAACTGTATCTACTATCTCTGGGGTTAGTACTCTGTATAGAACATTTGGAAATACACCAAATACTTCAGGAAGTGAAGCAATTGAATCTACCATGTCTGCAGGAACACGCATATAAACACCATTAAAAAGCTCATGATGCTCAGAGAAAATCTCTACATGTCTTACGCTTGTGCTTTGCTCTTCTGACGGAGCTTCGTATACTTCAAATGGCACTTCACGTTGCTCTTCATCTAACTCATCTTGTACATCTTCAATATCATCAACAACAACTGCAATATCTGCCAACTGCTCCATAAATAAAGCATGTGCAAAGAGTGCCTGCTCTTCATATGATGAACCACTGAAAATGCGATTTGAAACAATGTCGCGCTCATTCATTATTTCCAATGCCACAGAGGGTGGTGTGACAAATTGCACGATAATCTCAACTATATCCTCATCCAAGGTAAGCTCATAATCACCTTCAAAGCCTTGAACACCAATCGGATCTTCAAGTGTTCTTGTTAATGTATCATTCTCATAACAGTCTGATGCTTCCTCTTCAATATTACCTTCATAATAATCGTCATCAACAACATAGCTCTCTGAATCATCATTCAAAGAGTCATCCGCATCTTCGCTGACAATAACATCATTAGTATAGACATCAGCTTCATCGCTGTTCTCTGCAAATACCAGAGTAACGTTAGAAAACAAAAACGATAGAACTAAAATAAACACTAATAGCAATCGTAAAACTTTTTTCACAATAAATCCCCCTCAAACAAAAGTGCCACAAAAGCAATAGCCATCTGTGACTTAATTATCATTATAATGAATTATCGGCATCTTTTCAACATTTCTTTATACTTTATATAATTTAATTTGCCATAATTTTTCGGTTTTTTACCCTATGTCTCCATAGACCTTGCTGACCTCATCAACGCCACCTATACATATTAGTTTGCCTTTTTCCAAAAGTAATGCTCGTGAACACATTTCTTTTATCTTGCTAATATCGTGTGTTACCAACAAAACAGTAACACCACCACTAATCATTTCTTCAATTCGTTTTTCGCATTTTTCTTGGAACTTAAAGTCGCCAACACCAAGTATCTCATCAACAATGAGTATTTCCGGCTTTACACAAGTTGCAACGGCAAATCCCAGGCGGCCTAGCATCCCCGAAGAGAAGTTCTTTACTGCAACATCCTCAAACTCCCAAAGTTCTGCAAAATCCATTATTTCATCATATTTCGACTCCATAAAATCTATTGAATGGCCATACATTGCACCGTTCATAAATACATTATCCTTAGCAGAACATTCAGGGTCAAATCCTGCTCCCAGCTCCAAAAGCGGAGCAATCCCGCCATCAACAACAACAGATCCGGTCGTTGGTTTGAAAACACCGGCTATGATCTTCAAAAGCGTCGATTTTCCTGCACCATTTAGTCCAAGAATGCCAAACACCTCTCCTTTATCAACTGTAAAGTTGATATCTCTAAGCGCCCAAAATTCTTCATAGAACAGCTTTCGATTTACAGCCTTGATAACATATTCTTTTAAGCTGAGTATCTTATCTTTACTCAGATTGAACTTCATAGAGACATTATTAACTGAAATTGCTACATTCTCCAAAATATGATGCCTCCTATAAACTCAAAATATACTTGTCTTGCTGCTTCATGAATACATATGTACCAACACAAAGTGAAGTTAATGCAAGACCAATACAAACCATGTTAGTCCATAAATCCGGAACGGTATTCCACATTGCTACATTGCGGAAAAATTGCAAAAACTGAAACATTGGATTGAGTCCATACACTCCCAAAAATTGTGGAGGAATAATTTCAACCGGGTACATAATCGGCGTCATGAAAAATAGTAGTGTACAAAAAACACCAAAAAGGTATGTCAAATCACGGAAAAATACTGCAAGGGAAGATAACAGCATAGCCACACCCATTGAAAAGACAAAGAGATAAATTAAGGGAAGTGGTATCAGAAGCATTGTCCAGTAAAACGGATGACCTGTAACTGTGAAAACAAGCATAAATGCAATGAATGTAAAGAGCACATTAACAAGGGATGATATGACCCGCGATAACGGGAATATATACTTTGGCACATAGACCTTCTTAATTACACCTTCGCTGGCTATTACAGAATTCATAGCCATTGTTGTTGATTCAGTAAAAAAGTTTAATATCAGCTGCCCACTAAAAACGTAAACCGGAAAATTTTCGACGGCACCAAGTCCGGTAAAGAGAGTCGAAAACACAAATGTCATGATGAGCATCGTAAGTAATGGATTCAAAAATGACCACAATACACCTAAAATACTCTTTCGATACTTGTTTGCAAAATCACGCTTAACTAAGAGTTTTAAATAATACTTATAGCGATTAAATGTTATCAACTGAGACTTTAAGTATTTATTTCTAAAAATTACAACTAGTAAAAGTGCAAGTAAAATTGCAGCAGTAACTGCTAGAAATAATATTTGCGGCACAAAAAGAAAGAGATTGTCTCCTCGCTCTCCAACTATACTTTCCGGCATATTCATTAGCAAAACAAAAAACACAACTACTAGTGCAATAGTTATGAATACCATTCTCTTTTTTGTTAGTACCATATTTAACTCCGTTCTGATTTACAGTTGCTAGCGTACCTGTGGTCAGGCAATCGTATCAGAGTATAACATATTTTTGCTTGTTTGTAAAAACCATTATTTCTGATTTGTAAATGCTTCATAAAGAGCTATTTTTACATCTTCATCAAGCTTTTCGTCTGATAGTCCCTCATTAATACCGATAACTATATCAGCAACTGAAAATCTGCTCATAAAATGTAACTGTTGAGGAATATGTGCAAATCCTGCTACATTTTTAGCCCACATCTCTATATATTTTATAACTGCTTCTCTGTTGTCAAACTCTTTGTAAGGAGTTAATAAGCCTTTATTAGCTGTTAAATATTGCTTCCAGTGATTTGTAGGTACGCATAAGTATCCTGCTCCAGTTGGAGTATGTGGCATGAAATTATTTGAAACATCAACAAATGTGCAATGTGCATCTCTGAGTTGATTTAACCAATACTGTGTGAAAATAGGATATCTAACTTTTTTTAATATCGTTAAGTTTATTCCGTCCTGACAAAAAACTATTTGGTGTCCCAAAGTCCCAAGCATGCACACAAGTTGCTTTACACCTGCAAGTAGAGATATCTGATCTCTTAATGACAGATGCTCAGGGGATATTATCTCAAAACCTAAATTGCGGTAGTAATTCTCAAAATATTCCTCATTTACTATATCGTTACCATGAAACTGTGTTTTTGTTAAGTATACCTTTTCATACAACCCAGGCTGCACACTATCTCGTATAGCATTAAAAAGCACTTTTGCTTTCTCCGTATAGCCCTTAAGAAAATAAAATGCTTGATCTGGAACTATAACATTATCAAAACGAGTGGCAGCCTCACATATCACTATGTTTTCTTTAGGTATACCTAATAAATCAATAAACTCATAAAATTTCTCTCCTATTTGTTTGCTGCTAGAAATAAATACGCACTTGTAATTGCAGTCGCTGTTTTCTGCATACCACCACAACCGCGACAGACTTTCTGTTATCATATGACCATAGGCATCGATGTAAATCCCGCCATATACAACAGTTTCCGGTATGCATTTTACATCGTCTGGAATTGGATATGCTTTGTCAGTATCTGTGTTTCCATGAACAGGAATATTTGGATGAGTTGCACTTCTAATATGTCCTGCAACAAATGTTCCATCTTGACGACAAACTCCTCCTGCTCCTCCGGCATAGGTACAATTCTGAGTGGGTGAAATTATTAGAGGTAAAATAACACCATCTTCTATAACTTTGGTGCCAGGCAATTCATCAATAAACCAGTCACTATTACAATATGAATTTATCTCATCGACATATTCTTCAATATATAATTTTGCACCTCTTTTATTATTTACATGAGAAATGCTTGGTATGGTAACGTCTTGGACACTGCTGGCTAAATTATTTGCTGGTTTTTTGTTGCCAAGTACTGTTTGCTTCAATTTTCTTAACGTTGCTTCAATTCCAAACCAATACAGATAGTATAGCACCATATATACTGGTCTTGTTAGACGGTTTGACTTTAAGTAGTTTTTTAATTTTTGCATATTTTAATCTCTCTTAAAGATATCTCGTGTATACACCTTATCATTCACAGCATCAAGTTCTTCGCTAAAACGGTTTGCTACGATAATATCACTTATTGTAAAGAACTCATTCAAATCATGCACTACTCGCGAGTTGAAGAAAAGATCTTCATCCAGTCCAGGTTCATAGACAACAACTTCAATCCCTTTCGCTTTTAGTCGCTTCATTACACCCTGTACAGATGACTGTCTAAAATTGTCTGAACCAACTTTCATGGTTAGCCGATAAATTCCTACAACCTTCGGATTTAACGCAAGAATTTGTTCAGCTATATGATCCTTTCGAGTACGATTGGCATCGACAATTGCACCTATCAAATTGTTTGGAACATTATAAAAGTTAGCATGCAGTTGTTTCGTATCCTTAGGTAAACAATATCCACCATATCCAAAAGAAGGGTTATTATATGTCGAGCCAATACGTGGATCATAGCATACACCTTCAATTATCTGGGCAGTATCCAAACCACGCATTTCTGCATACGTGTCTAGTTCATTAAAGAAAGACACTCGTAGTGCTAAAAATGTATTTGCAAAAAGTTTAACAGCTTCTGCTTCTGTTGATCCCGTGTACAAAATTGGAACTTCTTGTTTTTCTGCTACTTGCAATAACATATCTCCAAATATTTTAGCTCTTTCACTTTTCTCACCTATTATAATACGCGCTGGGTATAAGTTGTCATACAGTGCTTTACCCTCTCTAAGAAATTCCGGAGAGAATATAATATTATTTGTGTCAAACTTCTTTTTTGCTTCTTCAGTGTAGCCTACCGGCACAGTTGATTTTATAACTATAATTGCATTAGGGTTTGCTTTAGTAATATCTATGATTATTTTATCAACGATACTCGTATCAAAATAATTACGAGCAGGATCATAGTTAGTTGGTACTGCAACAATTATATACTCAGCATTTTCATATGCCATATTATTATCCGTTGTCGCTTGTAAGTTTAGTTGCTTCGACTTAAAGTACTCTTCGATTTCAATATCTGTTATAGGAGAAACACGATTGTTCACAGCATCCACTTTGTTTTTGTCAACATCAAATGCAATCACATCATTTTGCTGAGCCAATAGCACAGCTAGCGACAACCCAACATATCCTATTCCAACGAGTGTAATATTCATTATACAACTTCCTTCGTTTTAGTAATAGTCAGTGTCCATTTTATCATAATTCTGCTTATATAGCAAAGAATACAATGTGCTCGTAAAGTAACATTCGCTTCACCCAGAGACTCTAAGTGAAGCGAAAATATTTGTATGTACTCTTACCTATGATCTGCTTGGAACTGTCGGAATATCTGCTCTGCGTTATTTCGTCTTGCAGCCAATCCGCTAAATGAAATTCTATCCAGGTTACCAACACCACCAAAAGCCGAAGCTCGTCGTGCCTCTATTACGCCAACATCTTGAATATCATCAAGTCCTCCAGCTCTTCCAGGGCTAGGGCGTAGAGCTATTGCACAAAATAGTTCAGCATAGGCTCGCGCACCAGCTATTCCTGTTGTACTCGCAGGAAAATCTATAAAATTCATATATTGACGTTCAAATGTGTATGTAAGCTCGTAGAACATAAATTGCACTTGCAATTGTAATACCCTATTAAGTAGCTCAGGTGGATGCATACATGTACCACTACATATGGAGTTGAGATGCCTATTCATTTCTCTTGTAAAATCAGCTTGAGACACACCGTTCCTCCACATAAAGCTCTCAAGGTGTGTACGACGTCCATGCGACCATTGCATCAACCCAAGTCCTGCTCTATTACCACCGATTTCTTGCTGAAACGGACAGAGATTTGGACCTGCTTCTGATCGCAAGTTGCCTATTATCCCTGCAATGTGCTCAGGACGATCTGAAATGCCACTAAACTGTTGCGCTACCATTAAGTTCCATATTCTTGCAACAATAGTATCTCCACGCATCGTATTTGGTGGTGGTGGTGCATGAGGTGACGGCGGAGGAGTTCCTCTTGTGATACCATGCTCACTGCAAATTCTGCCAAACTCATCCGAACTCACAAAACTAACAAATATACAGTGTCTGGTAAAGTCACCTTGCAATCTGTTTAGCCAAAACTCCATACCACCTTGATCAGAGTTTCTGCCCATTAATGCATTATACAATATCTCTACAAACTGCCTATCAGTTAAATTGCGATTATACATTTCACGGCTAAATATAAAGCTATACGCGACTGCAGCACCTGTTGCATTTCCATATACGAATTGATTAGTCCAATGGTCAAGACCACCTATATCTGGTTCTCTCTGTAGTGCAGTCCTATACATGCGTGTCACAAACACTCTTGCCATTCCACCAGGTGGTGAATTAAACTCTCCACGTTCTATTCCTGCTAGCTCACAAAATTGACCAAACTCCCATGATCTTATAAAGCTTGCAAACACATCTACGCGTGGCAATCCTGCATTTAGTCGACCTAGCCAAAATGCTCTACCACCAGGATCTGAATCACGACCCATCAACGCTCTGTATAAGAGTTCAACGAATTCTTCATTACTGTAGTTTCTATTTCTAAATTCAGGGCTGAAAAAGAAGCTGTGAGCTACGCTTGCACCTGTTCGCCTGCCTTCTCTTAACTCATTTGACCAAAAATATAAGCCGCTTACATCATAATTCCGACGCAAAATATATTCGTATAAACGTACTACAAATTGCTCAATAAGATCAAGATTCAATGCTTCAAGTTCTTCATACTCATTATAGTAATCGTCATACTCATTATAATACTCTTCGTTATCGTCACCAACGTAGTCCTCATCATTTTCATTATCGGGCACTATTGGCAATGTTTCAATATCAAGATATGGCGAGTCATTATCCCCTGGATAGTGTGGATTTTCATCATCCCCTAGCAGTTCAGTGCTTGTTTCTTCTGAACAGCAAATGAAATCATATAGTTGTTCAGCTCTACTTATAATATAGCCACTATCATATAAGTTTGTTGGGCTTGAAGCATATGCCAAACCTACTCCACCCACCATGGTTAGAGCTAACGATAATATAAGAACAAATGATATAAAAGTCTTTCGAAGATCCAAAAACAACACTCCTCACTGTTTGTAGGTATGTAATCATATCAATATTTAATCATTTTGTCAATATTTGTAACTATTCAGTTTGCAATCATTCTCTTATAAAATGGGCTGCTTTACACTGTAAACTGCTACTCATCATTAATATGACATAAATATCAGCGCAAAGTATATAGCAACTAAAGTCGTAACATTTTTCTTAAGAGTCGTCCAAATTTTCTGTTCATAATATTTTGATGCTTCATAACTAACTTCCATGAACGCATATTATGGATTCTCTCAATCTCTTGTTTGGCTAATAGTAGTTCTTGTGATGTTTCTTTATTCTCAATAGTTGAGTTTTCATCATCTAAATTGTTAAGTAACTCCAGATATACATTCCTTTTTTCTGTTTCAAGGTTTGATAATGTTTCCAAGCTAACACCTACAAGAGTATTTTTTAATACAGATGAAACATACTCAAACTCAGCAATAGTGAGAGAATACTGCTCGATTCCAGTTCTTTCAATTACATGATTCAACCTATTAAGGTGTGGTAGATGATTTTCAAGTACAATATAATCAAATATGTATTTATACTCACCTATATTATATTCGTCTATCATATTATATGTAACTTCTAGTATTTTAAAAAAATCCAATAATTTACGTTTGTCTGTCTGCCTCATGATAGAATCTTTTCGCTGATAATAATTATATACTTTTTTTCTAATGATTTTCATTTTTGAAACAAGAATATTTGCGATTACTGTAAAAGGTATATCTTCAAAATACAAGTCTTTTGGGAAACCAAGCTTGTGGTCTATAATGAACTCTGTTCTGTATATTTTGTAACAAACACTACTGTATCTGAATATGTCCCAATAACATCGGTCGAATTTCGGATCAATAACGACTTCAAATTCATTGTTCGGAAAAAAGTTCGACATGATTAAGTGTTTTTGAATTTCATTATTATTGTGATGTTCGTACTCTAGTTGACCACCAACTATGTCAACACGCCCATTCTCTGTTGCATTATATAACTCTTCATATGTATCAAGTGGTAAATAGTCATCGGAGTCTAAAAATGCAATATATTCACCTGTTGCGCGCGGGATTCCATTGTTTCTCGCCATCGAGAGCCCTGCATTTTTTTGATGAATTAATATTATCTCATTATGTTTTTTTTATATTTAATTAGAGCTTGCAAACTATTGTCCGTTGACCCATCATTGATAATTATTATTTCTATGTTTTCTATCCCGATTGTTTGATTAACGACGGAATCCAAGCACTTTGTTAAATATTCTTCAGTGTTGTAAACCGGAATAATAACAGATATTTTTTTCATATATTCATTTTCTCTTTTATAACTATATTTATGTATGAAAATTTAGAGCTGTAGAAAATGACTCAATAAAATCATTTACTACAGCTCGTTAATATTGTTATCTACTGGAGAAATATTGTACTATTGCATTCACATAGTGTGTTGCTAATGTTTGTCTCCACGCAGGGTTTGACAATAACGCGCGATCTTGAGCATTTGTATGGAAACCATTTTCTGCTAGGACGGACGGTACGTTAACTTCACGAATTATTGCAAAGTTTGATGCAACCAGTCCATGTGTTCGTCTTGGTATCCCTGCAACTGCTATGTGGTTAAGTAGTGTATCACCTAGTGCTCTGCTCTCATTAACAAAAGAGTATCCAGTAAAATACGTTCTGGTGTTCGCATGTGCATTTGGATTAATTAGGTGCATTTCTGCGCCACGAACCGCTGTTGAGGCTGCTGCATTTGAGTGCAATGATATCATTATGAAATTATTTCTTATTACAGGATCGTTTGTAAATTCAAAAACGCGTCGCATTTCTGGATGTATGGTTCTATTTTCGTTAAACGGATTAACATTCATGAGTTCGCCTGCACGTGCTGGATTACCTATGATACTCTGCATAAGTCCAATAAGCCTGTTTATCTCAGCAATATCTGCTGGATTTGTACGTGTTGCTCTTACCATCTCTAGTGCCCAAATATTAATCATAGCTGCACGGTCAGGTAATGGTATATTTGCAGCTCCTGTACGCGTTAAGTGTACTGTTGCACCTTGCGCTTCTAGAAGTGGCCTTAATCTAAGTGCCAAGTCTAACATTGCTACCGCTTCATTATAGTCTCCCCAACCAGGAGATCCCACAGTACCATGTCCGGGATCAAGTACGACAACTCTGCCCATTAATGGAAGTGGTGGTAATGGTGCATGGGGTGATGGTGGAGGAGTTCCTCTTGTGATACCATGCTCACTGCAAATCCTGCCAAATTCAGCCGAACTTACAAAGCTAACAAATATACAGTGTCTAGTAAAGTCGCCTTGCAATCTGTTTAGCCAAAACTCCATACCGCCTGGATCAGAGTTTCTGCCCATCAGTGCATTGTATAATATTTCTACAAACTGTGTATCTGTCAGATTCCTGCGATACATTTCGGAACTAAATATGAAGCTATATGCGACTGAGGCACCTGTTGCATTTCCATATACGAATTGATTAGTCCAATGATTAAGACCACCTACATCTGGTTCTCTTTGTAGCGCAGTCCTATACATGCGTGTCACAAATACTCTTGCCATCCCTCCAGGTGGTGGATTAAACTCTCCACGCTCTATTCCTGCTAGCTCGCAAAACTGACCAAACTCCCATGATCTTACAAAGCTTGCAAACACATCAACGCGTGGCAATCCTGCATTCAGTCGACCTAGCCAAAATGCTCTACCACCAGGATCTGAGCCACGACCCATCAACGCTCTATATAGTAGTTCAACAAACTCTTCATTACTGTAATTTCTACGTGTAAACTCAGGACTAAAAAAGAAGCTGTTTGCCACGCTTGCACCGGTTCGTCTGCCCTCTCTTAGTTCACTCGACCAGAAATTTAGTCCACCTATATCAAAATTTCGACTTAGAATGTATTCATATAATCGCACCACAAATTGTTCTATAAGATCAAAATTCAGAAGATCAAGTTCTTCATACTCATTATAGTAATCGTCATACTCATCTGGAGTATTTGGTAATATTTCTATACCATCATGTGGCGGATCATTGATCCCTGTATAGTATGGGTTTTCTCCATCTCCTGAATCATAGTCATCATTATCCAGTGTGTTCTCTACATCTAGCGAACTATTATAATTATTACTTTCATCATTTGGTACAGGTGTTGATAAGTCTGAAACATAAGCAACTCCTATACCGCCAAAATATGCAAAGGCTAGCGAGAATATGAGGACTAATGATATTACAGACATTGCCACTCTTTTTACTTTCAAAATATAACTCCTTGATTTTTTTATACACAAATTATACAGTTTATGCTCTATTTTGTCAACATTTGTAGCTTTTTGCAACTTTTTAGTTAATTCCTATAGTAAATTCCATTGTGGACTACAAAAGCGGAATTTAGTGTGAGAAGTCAAAAAACTGAAGTTACTATGAGAAATAATTGATAGGACAGGTTGCGATTGCTTAAATCCCTTTCTTTTTATTGACCATACTAACTTCCGCCCTAGTAGAATTTACTCTGAGAAATAGTTTGTAACATGTTTTCTGAAAGCCCTGTCATTGCAGTATGAATAAGATTTTAGCTTGAAATAAGTATGAGACTTATTCATTAAAAACATAACATAGAACAACTGTTGCAACGCTTGTCAACCCCTGTGGAACTTAGAATGGGAATTTACCTTTGCAACTTTTTGACTTTTTCGCAGCTCCATTATAACTTTGTAACTTTTATTCCGTTGAGTAGTCATCTTCCCCAAGAATATGATTCAAAGTATAATCATGAACTTCAGGATTTAATCTGTACACAAATACTGTTACATGAAAAGAGTTTCTAAAAACATTGTTGGGAAGGGGATAAAATACGTAAAAGCTTGCCGTGTCGCATCCTATTAAATATCCCCGTGCAAAAACTCTGTCTGTTAAATTTTGTGATTCTTGCACTGTTACGTAATATTGTGGATATTCACTTAATTTCCCACTGATAACTTCAACATTTGATATGTTAAAAACTTTATTATCATTGACATTTCTAAGATTATGCACAATAATATCTGTAAATTTGCTGTTTGCAGCATCTACAAAAACCACCGCTCCTTCTGGTATTACTCCTGCCACATCTTCAAAAACTTCTCTTTGGTTTTTATACCCTTGGTTTTGCGCTAGATATAAATTAAATGGCATACTAAATAATAGACATATTGTCGCTATTATAATTGTTGCCCTTTTCGATTTTATAAGCATCCCCACCAAAATGATAATCGCTGGAATAATCAGTGTGAAAAAATATCTTGATCCGTAAGGATTGTGTGGCGTATCAGGTCTCATGAATGTATATATTGATAACGCATAGAAAATAATACCAAAAAACAACTTTTCATGAATGGTAAAACTTCCATTTTTTCGATATAATCTATAAATAATATATGGTAAACATATAACTGCTGACGCAATCATGATATTAAATAAATTTAGATGAAGTAGTGAATAAAATCCTCTGTTCGCATATGCTGCCCGAAATGCCCAACTGCCTCCACCTACCACAAAGTCTTCGGTAAACCCTAATCTATATCCTTGTATTGCAGTGCCTAAAAGCAGTATAGTCCCATAGACTTTTAATAGCATAGAGCCTCTTTTATCGACGAATATTGCTATTCTTTTCTGCGCTATTTTCATTTTTTTGTTCGCAAGTGTTAATGCAATTTGAAGCAACGCTAAAATCGTGACAACTATTGTGAATAACAAAATAAATGCATTCGCATACATTTGAACTCCAAGACTCATGTATAGAATATCAGCAGTATATGTTTCAGAAACGCTGTATGAGAAAAGAAGAGAGAATGCATATACATAACACAATATACTGTTTGTTATAAAGTATGATGCATCTTCTTCTATCATTCCAATAACGGTTAAACCTATGTAGATAATTGGGAATATCATAATCATAGATATATGCACATAACCAATTGCGGCTAAAGCAAACGCTCCAAAATAACGCAAACTGCGATTTTCACCAAAAATCAAGGAAATAGCTAACAGTAGCAAGAATGCTTGGCTTGTTTCAGTTAAAGTGCTCTTTGTTAGATATACTGTCAGGGGTGAAAAGCAAAAAATAAAAACACACAGATATTTCGCATATTTAAACCTATTAAATCGCTCAACAATATAATATACCAACATTCCAGATAGTATAAGTAAGAGCGAAGTAATGTTAAACATCGCAGAATACCCAAATACTTTGCCATAAAGAGTAATTAATGTCGACCATGTAGGTAACGCGTGTACTTGATGATAGAAATACTCGTCTGTAGTCTGGCTATGTAGCCTATTTATAGCTGCACCTGATATCCCCCACAAGCTAGCTCTATTTTCTTCATCGCCAACAAAATATCTAAACTCATAAATCTCGTTTGTCGTAGAAGTATCTCCATGATAAAAAGCTAGAGCTCTAAAACCGTAACTCCCAGCGTCAGAGTAAACATTAATTGCTTGCTCCTTTAGCTGAACAAAAGGTAATATTGCTAAAACTATCAACAAAGCTGCCAACTCACCTTTAAAGTTATAATCTAGAAATGTCTTGCCTTTAGTGAAGTGTTTAATACGAATAAGCATTAAAACAGCAAAAATGATTATCACTATCACTACAGACAGCATAGGTGTGAAGCTACTTATCCAGAGTAGACCTGCTGCTACAAGTAAGTAAAATGTTATAAACAGAGCAACTGAAAAAACAGCTATTTTAAACACACTTGTATTTTTCTTTAGATATGTTACCAACAGTGTAAAGCAAAGAGCAATTGCTATAATCACTACTCCAAAATAGAATAATGGCATTTCTATAAGCCTGCTTAGAATCCAAACGACTTGCGACATCATATATGATACTCCTCTGCTTTTATTTCTAACAGTTCCAGTGTTATTTGATCAGGCGTAACTTCCAGAACATTTTCATTAAACAGAAATTCGGGAAGATTATCATACGTATTGTGACGTCTAACCCCTTTCTTGAAGTAAGGCCAATAGTCAGGCTTATTATAGTTTACCTCTCTTAGGTAAAGATCAATAAACTTACAAGGATGCTTTTTCATTAACAATGGATCATGCACATAAAATTTGTTGCGCTCTTCGGCACTCTCTCTTGTACTGTCTCTCTTGTGTGATGGGTGAAGCACTTTTACATCTTTAGCATATGGTATCTTACCAAACTCCAATGCTCTCCATCCTAAGTCAGTATCTTCTCGAAAATGAGGATTGTCAAACTCCTCATCAAATCCCCTTATTTTCTGTAGAACCTCAAGCTTCACAAAAAGATTGGCCGTCATAAACCCCAATCCTTCTACTCCAACATTTGCAACAACCCTATAAGCCTCTGAATCATATATGTCAGCTTCTATCATTCCTTCAACACCAATTGTTGCAGGATCTTCAAAATATTTTTTTGCATTATTTAGCCAATTTTCATCTGGGATACAGTCGTCGTCAATAAACGCAACAACATCAGCATTTGCTAAAGATATGCCCGTGTTTCGCGCTTTAACAGCACCTTTTACATCAGTCCTAAAATAAACAATATCCAAATCAGCAAATTCAGAGAGTCTATTAAACTTCTCTTTTGATTGGTCTATTATAATTACTTCAAAGTCTTTTTCTGTCTGCTTCTGAAGATTTTTAAGAAGTACGTGTAAGTAATCGTGACGTTCATAAGTTGGAATGACAACGGAGAAAAACACTGGACTACTGTTTATATGCTTTTTATATTTCTGCTTAAGCTTATATCCCAGCTCGTATGAGATTTGCTCCCAGCTATACTTTTCACAAGCTTCTCGCCTTCCGTTTTGTATTAACTGTTTCTGCCTATCCATATTGGCAAATAAGTTGCCAACTTCAAAAATCAAACTCTCCATACTTAGTTCGCACAAAATATAAAGATTACCACCTTTGTTAGGGATGCCACGAGCGCCTATGCTTGTTGTGATTATTGGTAGCCCTGTAGCCATAAAGTCAAACATCTTTATATTAGTACCAGAGCCTGATAGCATAGGATTTATTGCTATGTCGCAAGCTTGAAGATAATCGCGCATTTCATCTTCGCTCACAAACCCGGTTATTATAACATTAGGGTAGTCTTCGACATCTATATCATCAAGTGCGTTCCCGACGCCTCCAATTATTACAAATTGATACTGTGGTAATTCAGGCGATACATTCAATATCAGGCGAGCGGCTTCTTCATTTGGATAATAATTGCTACCAATGAAGCAAGCGGCAGGCAACTCTAATCCTATACGCTCACGAATTTTCATTTTTTCTTCAGTGTTTTCACATGGCATAAGTTTACTTGTAAACACTCCATTTGGGACAATTATAATTTTCGCCTCATCAACATCATAAAGGTCTACAAATGATTGTTTATCCTCCTGTGAACACGCAAAAATTAAGTCTGCTGCATGGCATAGTTCCCATTCGCAACGCACTACCTCACGCAGCACTTTCTCAGATGTTTCACTCCCATCATCAAGCAACTCCATACGCAAACGCCCCTCATTATTTTGCGAATCGTAAACTAACAGTTGCTTTGCTGAATCAACTGTGGGCTGAACATATGGGAACGCCCATGGGTGCGAGAGAATCACTACATTTGCAGACTTCACGTGCTCTTGTACTGTTTTAACGTACTCCTCAGAAAGGTGCCCTTGAATCGAAAAAGCAGTATCAACACACGGCTTTCCTAACAGTTCCGACAACTCATCATGTGCTGTAAAATGTGCTTCAGAAAGGGGGACATTAATCTCACGCAAACACTCAGATAACATATGATCCCTATACTCTGGACCACGCCAGTCATACGAACCAATATACGTCGCCTCAATATTATTTTTAAACCCACTATATAGACCTAGCAATCGTAAGCGACCTCCACCAATTGGAGGATCGATAGGTTGTATATCCACTATTGTTACAGCCAGCTTATCCATAAAACCCGTCCCTTACTATTCTTCCAACGCTTTTAAAATGGTTCTTACAACATTATCCCATGTTATTTCTGTTATGGAATTATATCCATTCTCACCCATTCTTTTTGCAGCATCTTTATTCTCATACAAATAATCAATACGTGCAGCTAACTCTTTAGGAGTTGGCTCTACTGTATATCCATTTTCGCCATTTTCAATAAATACAGTAGGTTCTCCAGAGTCTGTGCATGTAATAACTGGCTTTCGACTTTTGAAACCTTCATGCAGAATCATTCCGTAATCCTCGCGTACAGGTGTAAAAAGCACACATAGAGAGTTTGCATAACACTCTTTAAGCATATCGTCCGGAATATACCCTAAAAACTCGATTCGACTGTCTTCTTTTGCCATTTCTTCGAACATTGGTAAATCTTCACCAGTACCAGCAATTTTAAGCTTGACTGGAGATTTTACATGCTTCATTGCCTCGATTGCCAAATCTACGCGCTTCCACCTATGAAGGCGCCCTGGAGCAAAAATATGATCAAACTCCTTGCAATAGAAATCATCAGCCTGTATACCCGGATGCAATACTGTACTGGTCAACCCGTTATACTCTCTCAACCGTTTATCAACTTCATTACCTATTGAAAACAGCTTTTTGAGCTTGCTTGGTCCCAAAAGTTCAGTATCTAACCTATGAATCAACTTTTGCTTATTCAATATATCATATCCATCTTTTATCTCGTCAAACATATCGTAAAATACTCGTACTGTATGTACAAGATAACAAACATGATTATGATGTTGCACTGCAAAAGTTGGCGCTTTTGTAGACACAACACCATCATATTGTGAAAGATCTAAGTCATAACAGGAAACATAACCTTGCAGTATGTCTTCAAATGTATTTTCAGAACATTGCACTGCAATATGATCAACAGTTGGCACATAGTTTTCAAAGTGTTTGACCATCTGTTCATTTAATACTTCAGCCCCACCTCGCACACCAGATGTTTGCGCGTTGGAGATAAATGCAAGTTTGCGAATTTTACTCAATTAATAGCCTCCACCATAGAATCTGGTTACTCATTTGTTACTCATGTGTTTTTTTAATGATTCTTGCAACAATGCATTATCTCTAATTAGCGATTCTATTTGGTCTTGCTGCAAGTCTGCTTTTGTCGATAGCAGTTTCATCTCCTTGCGTGCCAACACAAGTGCTTTTGTGGTTTCCTCACAAAAAATACGGAGATCTCTGTTTGACAATTCCGAAATACGCAGATATGTTTTTTCAATAAATTTTGAGATAAACCTTTTGAATCCTTTTTTTGCATGCATTGGGGAAGGGTTCAACCCTATACTTTCTCCAACCGACATTCTTTCAATACATTTTTCTAGCTTGTTCAGATACAAATCGTCAATTTTGTGTTTATTTAACTTAGAATGAGTTGTTTGTAATTCTGCAGTTTGAGATGATGTTTCGCTGTTTGCAGTACGTATTTTTTCCATAATTATATCGAGAGATTCTTCACTAAGTTTCCTATAATCCATGTTAGTTCGACCCTTTCCAATTGTCCGATTGTTAATACAACCTGCTCATTGACGAGAACGTTCTAATATTATACATCAGTTACAAATAAAAGTAAATCTCACTGCATAATGTTGTACAAATGTTAATTTGTGATTTTCCTATTGATACTCATCATATGTCTACGATTACATAAAATGTAAATTTTCAGAAGCGATATCACGCATTGCATCCCAAATATTCTTTCTATTATGCCTGTCAAGTAAACATATAATCTCGATGAATACTTTAAGACATACGAATATCCAAGTCCTTGCTCGATTATTTTATCAATGTCGTCTTTCTGCATAATCTTTGTGTTTTTATTATGTACTTGTGCACTTACTACCTTGCTGAGCCAATAGATATATGGTGACGATATAAAGTCCAACACAAAGATATTATTACGATACTTTTTATTAGAAAGAATATATTGGAATTGGCTAAGTATATCGGTTGCAATTCTTAACGAATTGTCAGATTGCGTACTGATGCTTTTTTTATTTGTTCGCCTGTAGGAATATATTACCTTGTCGTAACGATCATACGATTTTGCATGCTGAATAATCATTGCAGTTAAAGCAATATCTTCATTCGACAAACCTTCAAGAGCTCTTATTTTATTTTCGCGCATAAACTCTAACCGTAACGCTTTTGTATGCGTTGCGGCTGAAAAGACGCTGCGCGATGATGACAATAATGCCTTGAGCGCAACATCGGTTGGTTGTCCAAATATTTTGTTTCTTGACAAGGAGCCTTTTGATACTATTGGCCTTTTGTTATTGTCAAAAAATTCTTTATACTGAAATGATAATACATCCGCTTTTGATTCTTCTAATAGCATTGAAATATCACTTATAAACATATCACAAAGGTAGTAATCATCACTATCTAAGAATAATACATAATCACCATTTGCAAGAGACAATCCTGCATTACGCGCAGAGCCTTGTCCGCCATTTGGTTTTTGGAAAACAGTTATGGTTTTCGAGCCAGTATCCGTTAACCTCATGTAAGAGTCTAAAGTTTCCAGTGTTTCCTCATTTGTACTTCCGTCATCAACAATAATCACTTCAATATCGTTATGGCTTTGATTTAATACGCTCTCGACACATTCAATCAGGAGCGCACGTTCAATATTAAACACAGTAATTATTACTGAAAACTTCATGATTCATTCACAAATAATAGCGTTATTCAACTTTATTAGAGAAGCGCTACTATTTCTCCTTTTATGTTAATTTGTGTCAACGAAAGTTGCTACTCGCTATCACTATCTGATGTAGTGCATGACGCGAATTGCTCCTTTGATATTATTGTAACCGCAATAAATAGCGCAACAAATGTAAAGCCGTTTGCAATCATTTGAATGTAGTTAGCACCTGATGCTCCGAAGCGTTGAATCATAAAAGATGCAAATAGTAAACAAATTAGCGCTCCGCATGCGTAAATTATCGCTTGAATAACTGTTTTTCTAAAAACAACAAGCGGAATCATTATATACCAGCCTAAACACATAAACATACTAAATAATATTGCTTCGCTAAAAATCGGAGCATATTGTGCAGCTTCCGCACTGAATATCAATTGTAAGAACCATCTTCCAAGAGGAAACGAAAGTACAAAAAAAACGAGAAAAACAGTTGCTGTTCCTACTATTCCTGTCCAAAAAATACGCAAGTATTTTTTATAGTTTCTTTCTAGATAACTTCTTGCTATTAGGGTTGTAACTGGTGCAAATGCAGAAAACACAATGGTTTGTGCCATAGCTGCAGGAAGTGTTACCGACCCATACATTCCAAGTACTTCTGTGCTCAATTGTTCTCTTAACATTATCCTTGTGAATGAAGGAATAAAGGTAAACAGGAATGCCACAATTACTAATGGGAAGCAAATTCTTATCAGCTTTGATAATCGCTTAAAGTCGAACATTAGTTTTAATTTTGCGTACCTTCTAGCAATTGGCATATCAAATAACACCATTATTGCAATTGAAAAAAATGACATTGCAATAACAGAAGCAAGTAGTCCATAGAAGTAAAAAAATACAATAAATGATGTTAGGAACAAAATACCTCTTAATACGTTCGACATTCCAATAACGTCCATTCTCCACTCTTTTTGCATTAGTCCATATAAAACATCGGAAAATGCTGTGCTCGCAATTACTATCATATAAACAATTATAACAAGAGATTGGTAAATATTATCAGAAGAGATTAGTACATGAACAGTGCAAAACAATATCGCGGCCAAAACAGTAATAATTCTTAATGAGACGTATTCGCTGTCGGTAAACTCATTTTTTATATCCGATACCTGGATGTTCCTGCCCGCATACATGGCAACTACATTCCAAATATTTGTTATACTAATTGCTAGCATCAGTATACCTGCAGAATAAAAATCCATAGACATCCTTACAACTGCAATGGTAATTAACCATCGACAAAAGTAGAAAAAGCACACACCGCTCATATTCCACATGAGTGCTTGCTTTGCATTGCCAGGCTTCATTAAATTGTTTTCATTAAGTATTCTCAAACTTTCCGCCAATCTTAATTCTAATCTCATATCCTAATAAACCAACTAATAGTTGCTGAACAATAATGGGTTTTCTGAAGATCTAGCAAATTGCCAACCATTCATGCCGTTGGCAAAAAACAGCGCAAAAATTTTATCATATGTTGTGTTAGCTAATTGCCACGACAGCCAGTGCAATCGCAGTTTCGCTTGTGTCCTTTAACTTGGTTCACATTAGTTCTAAACAACATGCTCTGTTTACTTGCCATCACAATCAAGGTCTACACCGCACACTAGCTTTCTCACTCTATACTGCACATCTTCAAGTATTTTGCGGTTTGCAGCAATGATATCAGCTTGCAAACCTGCTATGATGAATTGTACACCTATCATAATTAGCATTGCTGCAAGTATCAGAGATTGAACATTTCCATCTCCATGCCCAGAAAAATAAAATATGAGCCATCGGATAATAAATGCCAAACCAACTACTGATATTACCCCTCCGGCAATTGCAAAAAAGCGAAGTGGCTTATACATCATGAACGATTTTACAATAACAATTGCAGATTTTCTCATGTATGATGTCATACTCTTAAATAAGCGAGATTTTCTAAGCTCTGGATTTGTTCGTATCGGCACACTTGCCATAGGAATACGATTATGTCCAGCCTGTATTATCGTTTCCAATGTATAGGTATAATTATTTATAACATTCAACCTAAGTGCTGCCTCTCGGGTATACGCTCTAAATCCACTCGGAGCATCCGGTATGTCTGTTCCGGATGCCACTCTTACTACAAATGAACCAAATCGTTGCATTCTTTTTTTCATTTTAGAAAAATGCTCAGTACTATCAATCGGGCGCTCTCCAACCACAATTTCTGCATTTCCATCTAAAATTGGACGTGTAAGCTTTTTGATATCATCACCACGGTACTGGTTATCAGCATCTGTATTGACAATGATATCAGCACCTAATCTCAAGCACGCATCCACGCCTGCTGTAAATGCATACGCAAGTCCTCTGTTTGCCTTAAAGCTGATAATATGATGCACGCCAACCTCTCTAGCAACATCAACTGTACGATCATTGCTCCCGTCATTAACGACTAGATACTCAATAGTATCAATGCCTTCAATATGCCGAGGTAAATCTGCAACTGTCTCTGGAAGCGTCTGCTCCTCATTATAGCACGGTATTTGAATTATTAGTTTCATTACATTGGCTCCTCATTGTAAATCTGTGACTGCTCAACCCCAAGCATTATATACTTAATTCGAAACGTTGTCACCTATCATAATATGTGTTACGAACTTAAGGGGCATCTTTAAATCTATATATTACTTAAAGTAATTAAACTGTCCGCAAAGAATGTTACGATACCAATAATTATAATAATTAGACCTAGCACCTTGCGTTTCGTAATTTTCTCTTTTAATATTATAGCACTCAACAAAAACACTAACACTTGAGAATATGCACTCCATATTGCTACCATCGACAGAGGAAAAAATCTCAATGCAATAATTGTGCAAAACACAGATATAAGCATACCGCAATACGATAGTAATACTTTCCAATTAAAATAGCGCTTCCAAAATCTGTCGTGTTCCTGCATAGCAGATTTTTTTAAGAACAATTGAAGACAACCTGCAAGTGTAACGCCAAATAGCTGAATACCCGCAGCAATAAGTAGCTCAATCATCGTTCGCCCCCATAATGATAACACCAATTATCACCAGCACAGAACCGATAATCATAAATGGAGTAATAGTTTCTGAAAAAATAACTACTCCCCAAATCATAGTCCATATAATTGAAGTTGAGCGACTACTATATGCAGACGATAATTTAACTTTTTTTAAGAGAATTTGCCAAACAAACGCATAAAGCACTAATGTCATAATAGCGAAAAAGTAAAACACAACAAAATGTATGCTAAAAACATCATGTTGGCTCCCAAGTTTAGAAAATATTCCGCCAAACGAATGAAGTAATGCTGCAAGCTGGAGTATCAGTATATATATTATCATATGTTTTTTAGTAGTTGTATGTTGTATGTTATTGCACCTCACTTCAAAATAAACGCATATAAATATGATAATTTAAACTTTTTTAAATCACTTGTCTTCTCGACTATTCTAGAATAAAACTCACAACAATAATCCCACTGAACTCATCTATAATAACTGGCCTAGCTTGATGCATATTTTCCATATATCGCAAAAAAACGTCCATTATACCAGCCTCTATATCTGTGGCAAACAAGTAGAAGCCAGAATTTAGTAGACTTTCAGAGTATAACTCAGTGAGCCCATTTGCTTTGAGTTGTGCGTTGTGTATAGGTGAAAACATCCCCGCTCCTCCCCAGAAAAATACATTACTTGGTCTCTCAACACCATATGTTAAGAATACAGGAACCGTCGAGTTTACCAGTTGTGAGTTAAAAACATATATATTATCTGGGCGCTCAGCAGCATATTGTTCAAATGCCAACCGTTGCTCCATCCTTACTGTATGCGTAGGAAAGTTGCGTCTATATTGCTGTAACCTAAATGGCGCGACAACAAAATACCCTGTTAAAACAATTAACATCACCAAACATACAATCTTTTCAACTCTTCGTTTATATGGAATCACATTATTCTCGATTACACTCCAGAACAACAGACTTGCTGCTGGAATCATTGTCACAAAATAAACACGAAGAATAAAACGCCCTTGAAACCCAAGATATAGGCATGATGTCACAAAACCTACCATTAGTGTTAAGATGAACAGGAGTGACAGCCACTTCTTTTTGAATATAAGAAATATTGTGTGAATGATAAATATAGCAATTAGTACAATAGTTGAACTCATTGCAACTCGGTCATTAGATAGTAAACCCTGTATGTTATCTAGTGCTTCATGAACTCGTTCAATCGTACTCTTTTCTTGACGGACCAGCTGTGTATACTCATTAATGGCTGTTAAATTATCTAGTGTTACTCTTCTATCTATAAAAAACCAACTGCGAGTTAGGGCATAGAGATCTTCATCCCAACCAATACTATGATAAAGCTCTGGAGCTTCTGTATATCGTACATGACGAAAATCCATATACATAGCTCTTTGCGTATTAAATATCCTAAACTCATCCATACCGTTCGTTCTCGCCTCTGCTCTATCAAACGCCCACGCCGAAATTAACACTATCGTAATGCAAATACAAGTTGTAAATAGTACAATCAATCTCGATTGTTTTTCTGCTTTGTTTAAAATTACATAAACAACTTTAAACAGAACTATAAAACCGAAATATAGTATTACTACTGTTCCTGTTGAAGGCCTGAATATGTACGCACAAAAAATGAGTGTAACAATAAACGCACTTTCTAATACTCTAGTATAGTAAGTTTCGTCAAAAAAAAGCGAAAGCATCAACACGCAAGCTGCCGCACCCATAATTGCTGGTGTAGTTGTAAACTGAAGTGCAGATGAATAATAAAAGAAAAAGAAGTAGTAAAGCAGAATAAAGAATCCTATAGGAATATATATCGGCGTATTTTTACTTACAGCCAATTTTAACATGCTTTTTAGAATGAGCACTAATGATATGAAAATAAAGAAAACATGAGCAAATCCGTACCAAGGAAAATTAGGAACTAGCGAATATAGCCCACTCATCATGTAACCGTAGATGACATTGGTAAACATGGTTATATTGGTCGGAGTACCTGTACGATACCCAGCAACAATATACATTATACCGACATCATCGTTAGTTTCGAAGCGTATTGGAATCAAACCCCAAGTCAGCATGAGTAAAGCTAATACAATAAATGTTGCAACAATATAACGACTTCTGTCATTCTCACACTTAATCATCTTCTCCATTTATAACCTCCCTTACAGCATATTGGGGGATATTATTCAAAGACATATAAATTCTACCAATATATTCACCCAAAAGACCAAGTAGGAACATTATTATACCTGTAGAAAATAATAATGCTGCTAATATTGACGCAAAACCAGCAGCGAGCGAAGGATTGATCAATCTTCTTATAACAATAAATATACCATATACTATTCCTATAAGCGAAGTAGAAACCCCGAGTACTGACGCAATTCGCAACGGAACTATAGAAAAGCTTGTTAATCCGTCAATCCAAATATTCACAAGTTTTTTGAATGAATATGTAGACTTCCCGCTTATTCTTTTATTGTGAGCCATTTTTAAGTTGCAAACATTCCTTGTAACTTGCAAAAAGTAACCAATTGTGTAAGGTGTTGGACTTTTATAGTTTTCGAGTGATTTTGCTACAAATTTTTTGACTGCAAAAAAACTACTAGGTCGAATTCCCTTAGGTACTCCTAATAGCAGCCGCATCATATAAGTATTCACCTTACTTGAGAATCGTTTGAAAACACCATGAGTTTGAGTAGTAAAGTCCGCATAACAAATATCATATCCCTCTTGTAATTTCTTAACAAGGTTAAGTATCTCTTCGGTAGGATGTTCACCATCGTCATCTAAAAACACCACATAGTCACCCTTAATATGTGGAATCGCAGCACAGCGCGCAGAAGGTTGACCAAAGTTGCGTGTTAGGTTTATTCCAACAACACGCTCATCCTCGTCACATAATTGCCTTATGACTTCAAAGGTATTATCTGGAGAACCATCACAAACTAGTATTATCTGATAGTCTTCATTTACCAGAGCATTTTTAATTTTCTGGACAACTTGCGGTAAATATTCTGCTGAACGATAGCACGGTGTAATCGTTGTTATCATATACACTCCTCATTCTGGTGTTTGTCGCTTTTCCATAACAACTTTCCACAACATGTTATAAAAGCGATAACCAAATATTCTTTTTATTATTATTGCAATCCCTGTCAAAGGTGCTGATGATAAGCGAATATACTTTTGTGCTAACTCGTCAAATGACATGTTACTTTGTGCATAATCCTTAAAAAATGCTTCTCTGTTTACATTTTGCCTTGAAGATGTAAAAACCGTTTTATTAAACAATACTGCATGTTCCAACGTTGATTCCTCAAGCACAGCATTTTTTTTGATTTTCTGAACTACATCAATTCCTTTCACGCTTTTCGCCAACACCAGTGAAACTCCCTGTTTATCGTCATGCAATGGAAATTTGGTTTCTGAACCCCAATAATCTGCTATAGTTATGTCACTACCACTACGCAGTCCATTTGCCTTACATGCATAGCATGACGGTCGCAAATATGTGTTAAGTAAAAAACCTAACAAAAATCTATCATTTCGCAGTCTTTGAGTTGAGCCGTCTGCAAAATTAATTAGCATATCCGAAACATTGTACCAACCTTTTTTCTTATGTCTGAACTGTATTGACATAATTGAATCATACTTCGCTTTTAAACCTTTTATATAAAGAGAATATACCCCAGGGCTGGGAACTCCATGGCAAACAAGGTCTACACACAGTAATTGTTCATAATCTTTACGCAAATAGTGTTTAAGTCCAGCTATATGACATGGTGTTCCTGTAAACAAAACAGGTTTCTCTGCCTCTAAGTTATGTTTTACTTTATGGAACACATTGTTTAAGCGGCTTTGAACATATTTCGATCCTCTAAACTCATTGCATTCTCCTAATGTTATTGCTTCTCCATGCTCACATTCTAGTTCATCATTCAGCTTAGCGCCATATACAATACCACCTTGACTAATGTAGTGAGCTGCAAATAGACTAAAAACACCTCCTGATGAGGATGCTAGGCGTACAGAATCATCTATATTTTTGCATAAAAAAGTTTTTAATACTTTGCTTGCATCATATGGATGCAAAGAAGGACATACTACTTTGCATGCTGAGCATTTGATGCACATTTCTATATCAACAACCGGATATTCAAACCCTTCTTGGTTGCTCTGCATTACAATGCATTCAACAGGACACACTGCACAACATGCACTGCAACCACTGCAATTTTCAAAACTACAAACCTCTTTCATCAAATTTTGCCTCACGCATTATATCAATAAGTATATCGAATGTATTTTCAGCAATAGCCTGAACCTCTGGAATTTTCACATTTAGTGTTTCGCGCACCACACTCTCATTATTACAAAGTTTTCTATAATACGATACTACATCTGTTGTGCCTCGGGGCACAATATATTCTAACATATCTACCATTGCAAACATCCCCTGCATCTTATGTGCTACAGGACCATTTTGAAAATCAATTGCTAGTGTTGGTACAAACTGCTCCATACCAGCTACTGCACCATGCATTTTTCCAGAAATCAATTTTTTAAGGCAGCCGATGAAGTCATGTATAACCCACGGTGGGTAAATTCCATCTATTTTATGCACTTTACTCATGTCTATTAATCCACGTTTTTCGACTACATCGTATAGTTGGCAAACCATCTTATAATCTCGCCAATGCACCCTATGAAATGACGGTTCTAACTTAAATCCATCTGAATGAGAGAACAAAACTATTGTTTCATTATTTTCGTTTACTGCATATTCTACAAGTAAAGCTAAGTGCATAAAGTCCTCGTCTGGACGTTCCCAATCAGAAAAAGACCCTCCAGGTAGTGAGTTGGTTGTTACAATAATCCCCACGATATCATCGTTAAGCGGAATATTCTCTGTAATCTTTAGTTCTTCTGTTTTTACTACTTCGGGATACATATCTTTCGAGAATAACCATGCTGGACATGCTCTATTATATGTATTTGAGATATCATATCCATACGAAGCAAAAATCTCTTTTGAAACACTTTCGCGATTGATTACTGATGCAAACTTACTATAAATATCTTTCGCAATCCTTCGCATCTCTAAATCATTAATTGGTCCTGGGGAACTTGCAAAAAGAACTGTTGGAACGCCAAGCTTCTGTGCCACAGAATTTTTCAGAAGATCAACTAAAAATCTATTAGCACCCGTAGAATCTCTATTATCACCCCACATGTCGCCATTGAACGATAACAGCAAATCCGTTTCCAGTAGTGTTTCAATAAAAGGTGTTTTGTATATAATATCGCCAGTTTTCGAATACAACTCTGCTATAGCGTACTCTTGCAATGCCTCTTTTAAATCTTCATCATCCGATCTCCACGAAAAATATTGAGAAAGTGGCAGTGAAGTAACCGCTGCTTTCTTTTTAAATTCATCTGTTAGTTGGAATGTTGTTACTATTTCTGCCTTTGGGTAAACTCGATGCAGATGATGAAATATTGGTGCAATTAAATAGTAATTTCCGTTATTCCCATACTCTAAGCGCCCCCATTGCAATGACGCCAATCCTGTAACTAGTATTTTCATAATATGATCTCCTTGTCTGAACTCCTCCATCCCCAGATATAATACGGTGCTTGAGAGCCTGTGTTAAAAAGTAAATCCAATATTGTTACGTGATGGACAAACGGTTGCCTTAATTGGATATATTCAGGATATCCATATTGCTTATATTCAATAGTAATACCTGAGTTATCAAATAATTTTTGGTCAATGAATTCCTGTGCTGACGGTCCATTAATTACATAGTTGCAATTAAGTGCTTTACATATCTTTATGATCCGCTCCCCATCTTTATCTCCAGAAATATTGAGATCTTGTAAATTATGGTATTCCGCAACTATGCCCAACTCTTTGCATATGCGTTTTGTGAAAAACACATTCATCTCAGCTAGGTTTGTCCACTCCTTACTTTCATACAATTCTTCCAGCAACTCGGAATACGCTCTTATGTGGGGAGCATTTGAGTAAGACAAGAGCAGTGTTTTTAAATGCTTTTGTTGCCATTTGGAAGATGTGTCAATTTCAACTTCAAAAATCTTTTTCTTTTGCAAATCATTATTTATAACTGGAACTGTTAGCCATTGTGTGCCGTTCTTGGGTTTAATTATATTCCTGTTTCTCCAATCACGTTTTGTGTATTGAACATCATCGTAAAACACAAAAATGTCTACATCATTAATAATGTCAAAATAACCTTTCCAAGGAATGTAATTCGATTGAAATAGTGCAATTTTTCTCATAAACAAATTTCCTTACTGCTTTTGTAATCAAGATTTACGCTTTTACTCGGAACTGTTACAGAGTACTCTTTTGTTGAGTGTTGAATATAAGCTCCAGCTCCAATTAAAGAGAAATCTGCTATTTCTACATTGTTTTTTATTGTCGAGTTCGTACCAATAAAACAATGGTTTCCAATATCTATAAAACCTGAGAGAGCCGCACTTGGGCTAAAGTGATTAAAATCTCCAATTGTCACGTCATGAGAAATATTACATCCGCTAAAAAGTATATTAAAGCTTCCTAAAGTGCTGTTCATACAAATAGTAGTGTTTTCCAAAATAATGTTGCCAATGCCCATTTTTTCTCCATACCATTGTACAGAAGGGTGAATAAAGCTAGAGAACTCGTATCCCATTTCTTGAAACTCTTCCACTACTTTAGCACGAATGGTATTCATCTTAGTGTATCCTGCTGTAGGCAACACTTTTGCTTTACATGGTGGAAACGCTCCTACTATCTCTTCCATTGTATATACAGGAAGAGACCCCAACATCTGTGTTTCACGATACTCTGCATGACAAACAAACCCCACTACGACATCTTCGCTAAATCGTTCAATATATTTTTTCATTAATAATGAAAAATTACTTGTTCCAAATAAAATAACTTGTGACATATGTTAAACCACTCATAATTCAGTTCTAATTAATATTCTACAGCTCACTTTGCTATTGAAAGTATATATTACTTTTTGCTAGTTTTCAACTATTTGCGTTTGTAAAAGCTCTTTATGGCCTCTACAATTCGCATTTTTTCATCTGTCGACATGCCATAATAAAGTGGCAGCCGTAACAGTCGCTCGCTTTCTTTTGTCGTATATCTATCTTCACCGATAAACGTTGAGTATCGAAGTCCTGCTTCTGACGAATGAAGGGGTACATAATGGAACACTGCGTATATTTCTTTTTCTCTCAAGTATGCAATTAATTTTGTGCGCTCTTCAAGGTCTCTTGTCTTTATATAATACATGTGTCCATTATGCTCACATTCTGGTGGCAAATATGGTGTTTTTATCAACTCAAGATCAATTAAAGACGATAGTTCATTATCGTAGAATTTCCAGCTTTCAACTCTATCTTTCAATATTCTATCAGATAGTTCTAGCTGAGCTAATAGATATGCTGCATTAAGTTCACTTGGTAAGTAACTCGATCCTTGATCAACCCATGTGTACTTGTCAATTTCTCCTCTAAAGTATTTACTCCTATTTGTTCCTTTTTCTCTCAATATTTCTGCTCGCTCAGAATACTTATTATTTATAATGGTAAGTGCGCCACCTTCGCCACATGATATGTTTTTTGTTTCATGGAAACTGAAACACCCAAAATCTCCTAAGGCGCCACATTGCCTCCCTTTATACGTTGAATCAATTGCCTGAGCAGCATCTTCAATTACAAACAATCTATACTCTTTTGCAAGATGGTTTATAGTATCCATCTCGCATGCAACGCCAGCATAATGCACAGGCACAATCGCTTTTGTTCGTTTTGTAATAGCCTCTTCTATCAGTTTCTCGTCGATATTCATAGTATCCGGACGAATGTCAACAAACACAATTTTTGCACCTCGTAAGACAAATGCGTTTGCTGTTGATACAAACGTATATGACGGCATTATAACTTCGTCTCCTTCATTAACATTGCAAAGAAGTGCAGCCATTTCAAGTGCGTGAGTGCATGATGTTGTAAGAAGTGCTTTTGTGCAACCAACCTTTTCTTCTAACAAACGATTACATTGAGCAGTATATTCTCCGTCTCCAGAAAGCTTTCCATTCGCAATCGCTTTTGATATATAGTCAACTTCAACACCTAAAAACGGTGGTTTGTTAAAAATAATTTTTTGATTCATTCATCTTTCCCCTTTTTATCAACATTTTCTAATTCTTACGGTACGAGAAGAAACACAGTATGGCGTATTGAGTCGTCAACATGGATAGCACTGCTTAACCCTGTAGTATATAAGTATCGTTCAAGCACCTTGTCAATGGACTCTGTTTGTCCCCACGTTGAATGTATTAATATTAAACCGTTATTTAATGTTTTCTTTTCTATGTTGCTAATGTCTGGTTCATTGTCTAGTGTAAATAAAATCTGATTTCTAAAGTTAAACAAATGCCAGTATGTACTAACTAAGTCCCAATCACGCTCACTATTTACAGTAACTATAACGGGTACATCATAGTATGGCTCAAGCAGTTCAGCATGTCTTATTGCTCCCCTATACAAGTTCGGGACTGATATGTTTGTTAAAAGTAGCATTGTACACGAAATTAAAATGATAGAAAACTTAACTTTAGTGTTTTCAATAAAGCGACTTAACAAGCGAATAAGCAAAACAATAAATAGTAACATTACAAGTGGAGTTATGTTTGATATATATCTAAATGTTATAAATGGCGCAATGCGTAATATTAATAAAAAGTAAAAAGTACATACTAAACATAAAATTATCCAAAACAAATTTTCATTTTTCATTATTGTTTCTTGTATTTTGTTTTTTTTGTCTCTTGTTAAAAACAAAACAGCGATTATTAATACAGCTACTACAATTACAACAGACATAGCTATATTTGCAAAAACTGACCTGCTCAATATTTCGGAATACTGTGTCACTCTTTCGGAAAAAATAAAATTCCTGTTTACTAAATTTTCTATAGCTTCTGTTTGCCTGTAGCCTGCAAAGAACATCAACAGACTACTACCTTGCAAACGCAATGATAAATCATAGAGAACAAGAGTACATAACATGGACGCTGAAAACTTTAGCGCATCTTTAATTCTTTTTATTACTAGAAGATACACCCCTACAAAAACTGATGTAAAAAAAGCATAAATCGGAAAGTACGGATGTGATAAGAAACCCATTACTGAAACAATTACTAATATTGCCCAATCTACAAATCTAGGAGGATCTTTTGTAATCGTTTTTATAACAACATATGTAAATAACACACAAAAAAAAGTGAATAGCGAATACATCCTAAGCAGTACAACTGTATCAATAGCTGCACTACTAACACCCCAGATAAAACTAGGTAACAACGCTAAGTACTTATTTGTAATTAACATTTTACCCAGCAGAAAAAGTATAATTATGGTTCCTATATAAAGAAGTATATTCAAAATTATTCCAGGCCATATAGAAAAGACATCGGGTGCAAAAGAGTATGCTGTGTGTAAGAGTATATAGTACGGATGAAGTAGTCTTATATTAGGACTATTGTATGTAAATGCATTTTCCCTGTTAACACCTACTGTATATCTCAAATCTTGTGCATAATGCCACACGCCAAAAAAACCTTCATCTACTAATGGTATTCCTAATCCGCCCCCTCTTATTTCCATAAGAGAAAACATTTCATCTATATGAAACCCACCTTTTTGGGTACCCCAAAAAATCATATATAAGGACAATGATATAATAATGCTCATGAGTATTATTATGTGTAAATTTAGTTTCGCTTTTTTTGCTAAGTGCACTATTGTTTCTCTCCTGCTGAATAATTAGTTGTTGCATAATGCGACGATTGTATTGGCAAATTTATTGTATAGATCATTTAGCCCAACTCATCTCTCTCTACGGAATAATGGCTCTATATAGCTTTTGAATTTTGCTGCCTATTTTCCAAGTTCTTGAGGAATAAATTTCTGCGATTTGTCGTTTAAGGTCAGCTATTTCATGCATGGATAAGTCATCTTGGATAGTAGATGCAGTATTTGCAACATTTACCAACCCCTCAACCTGTTGACGCAGCAAGTTATTTTCTATGTTACTAAGGATAAAGTGTTTGGTATAATATTTCTCTGTTTCACCAAGCTCATTAATCCAATCATCTGTTTTACTTCTATTCGCACACATAGAAACTAATGCATGTCTCATACCTTCGACAAATCTTAACACCTGCTGTTGCACTTCTGTTCGGTAATTCTGCTCAGAAATAAACGATAACATTTGAATAATCCCGACAAGATAGCCTCGAAAGTTTTCTAAACCCTTCGTGTTCGTCATAATCGATCCCGCCCTTAACCGACGTACATAGAACGCTTCCCTAACATGCGAAACATTACCTGCATTCATCAAGCACATAAATGTAAATAAATCATCCTCATGACATACTCCTTCATAAAATCGAAGTTTTTGTTTTTCTACGTATGCAGTTTTCAATAAATATAAACAAACGGAGCATCTGTACTCGTCATTTTGCATCATTGTATTAAACAACTCAACCCCGAGAACAACACCACTATAATCATGTTCTCTTTTGTAGTAACCTGTTGTGTGATGCATGGTACTCTTTTCTAACTCCTTGCTTTCATATAATATGTCGGAGTCAAAAAAAAGTAAATCAAGGTCTTTTTTTTCAGAAATCGTATAAAGAGTTTCTAGCGCATCATGTTTAAGCATATCATCACTATCACAGAAGTAAATATACTTGCCACGCGCAGAATCCATTCCTATATTGCGTGCATTGGATTGTCCTTTATTTTCTTGTGATATTAGTTGCACCCTGTTATCTTTGGCTGCATATTGCTCCAAAATAGCAAGTGAACCGTCCGCTGAGCCATCGTTTATACAAATTATCTCTACATCGTACAACGTTTGATTAACTATGCTTTTTAGGCATTCATCTAGATACTTCTCTGCATTATAGACGGGGATAATTACTGATATCTTAATTACACTCATATCTTCTCGCCTTCAACATACTTATGAACTTCTAGCAGGCACAAATAACCTAAACACCTTACTCATCTTATTACCCACTTTCCATGTTCTGGAGCTATGTATGTCTGTAATTTGTTGTCTTAAACTGTTTGACAATTGTGTTAATTCATCGTTTTGTCGCTCTAGTTCGATCGTCTGTTGCCCTAATTCTTCGAGCTCTTGTGTTACTCCACTTAATCTATTCGCCTTGTCGTCTGCCTCGGTGATAAGCGCCATGAGTGTTGTGTCGATTTGCTTCATTGTTGCTTGTAAAAATGTTTTATTGCCTTCATTATAGTCTGTGTAGTGCAGCACTAATTTGTCTTGACAATATGATGTGTCCATCGATCCATCCACGGTTATTTCATTTCCAAGTTTATCCATTAACGCCCTTATCTCATCACTGTTTCCAAGACTAAATAAACTATACTCAATTGATCTCTGCTTCAATACTTCTGCTGATACTTCGCCCTTCTTCTTTAGTTCATTAAACATCATCCCTAACTGATGTTTGTCAATGCTTTCTCTGTCTGCACGCCATGCTCTGCTCCATATGCTTATCCAAAATGGTATGACTTTAATTAAATTTTGAATTTGACTTCTTATGGGGAAATGTGCAATTACAAGATTGTCCGGATTTTGTATTGATACTTTTCCTTGGTGTTGCTGTGGATATACTAGCCAGTGCGCACCTGTTATATAATCTGCCTGCCTATCATCTTTTAAGCGCTTACTCATTAAAGTTTTGCCTGGATGCCCTTGTGCAGACTCCAGAGTCGGATTTCTATAATATGTGAAGTTGTTTGGCACAAAGCCAATATTTAGATCAGGCTCTTTATCATAAACATACGTGCGCCATGGTATTTGGTACTCAATACCTTCTGCTAAGTTCTCCAAAGATTCACGTGGATTTATGCCATTAATATGGTAGAGAAACTCATCACAATCCAGAGGAACAACTAAGTCTGCTTTGTAATCATTAAAAGCCATGTTTGCAAGTTTCGACTTTGCAGTTTCAATACTCATTTCTGTATCATCTTGAAACACTAGATGAATTGGTAATCCTTCATCGATAAGCTTTTGAATAATCCCACGTGTGTTATCGGAGCTACCATCGTCCCATATTAACATACCATCACAGTATGTAAGATTATAGCGACAAAAAGACTCGACTATATCACTCTCATTTTTAACATTTACAATTGTGAATATATTTTTCATGGAAACAGCACCTTATCAGTACCCGGAGCATTGTATGGGTCTCCTCTTTCTAATGCCTCTTGCCACTTGCTAACGAAGAGTCCTTTAGCTTCTTCATATGCTAACAACTCTTCTAATGTTTTATCATATCCGCGAGTTGCTCCATCGTGGTGGATAAATTCCACAAAGGGATGATAAATAATTGACTTATTGATTGCTTGTAGTTTCATGCAGAAATCCACATCTCCAAAGTCAACTGTAAACTCTTCTGTCATTAATCCTGCTTGCTTGTATGAGTCTTTACTACACAACAGGCACGCACCTGTAACCCAACTCATGTTTTGAATCATGATTTCACGATGAGCGTAACCCTGAGCATACTTTGGCATATGCTTAAATATATGGTCAGCCGGTTGTTCATCTTGAGTAAGTATACCTCCTGCATGCTGCAAACTCATGTCTGGATAATACAATCTTCCACTTACTGCACCTACATCACTTCTCTGAGCAAATCCGAGCATTAATTCCAGCCAGTTCGGAGTGAGTAGCTCCATATCATTATTGAGTTGCATTATGTAATCTGTATCACAATTATCGACAGCAAAGTTCATGATTTTCTGATAGTTAAAAACTTTTTCCGGATAATACAGAATCTTTGCAACATTTGATTCTTCCAACTCTTTGTAATATGAAAAAGTCTCATCATCTGCGCTATTATTCTCTATTATCACTATTTCGTAATTATCGTATGATGTCAGCTTTTTGATTGAATCGATACATGGTTTTAATAGTTCTAGATTATCTTTGTTGGGAATGAGTATTGACACTTTTGGTTTTCCAACCAGCTCATAGTCTACTCTATAAATGCCCTCATCACCTAAGTAATCTACTATACACTCTAGCCCTAACTGCCTATCTGCATGTGATTTTATCAGTTTGGTATTAGCATGTGGTTTATGACTTGTTGGATGAATAGTGTGAGAAAGTATTTTAGGAATGCGCTGAATACTTTTTGACAACTCACTTGCATGCAATACTATTTCATATAACATGTCACCTGTGTATTCCATGCGAGGTGATATCTGAGATGCAAGGTTTTTGTTCATCACAAAGAATTGTCCAATATAGTTTGTTGATCTTAATGTATCCGGGGCAAAATTAGGCTTGAAATTAGGGTTTCTTCTCCTTTGATCTGTGATTTCATCTTCATCGCCATAAATAAAGTCTACTTCAGTGTTTTCATTAAGCAATTTTACCATTTCAAATAATGCAAACGGAGCAAGAGTGCTATTGGCACATAAAAAACCAATAAATTCATCTGCAGGTTTTTCAACAATAAATTCTATTATGCTTTTATCGTATTCTACTTTGTCGAAAGTGTGCCATTTTATTCTCTCATCAGAAGCATAGCATTCATTGATTTTTTGCTCATGTACATCACTGACGATATGTAAGTTCCAGTTACTATATGTCTGTATTTTAACTGAGCGTATCACATCCTCTATAAAATCGGGCTTTGCATCTGTAGCTCTAAGTAATAAGCTGATTGTGGGAGTATACACAAATTTATGTGATCTCTGAGATTTTAACTCAGAATCTGTCGGCTCGTTTTGAGCAATCCATTGATTGTAGTCAACCTGAGTTCTACGCACATGCTCTTTGAATACAATTTTGTGTGCTTCCAGAGCGTTTTCTTGTACACTTATGGCAATTTCTTGTGCTTTTACGAAGCCTTCATATATGTGCTTATGAGCAATAAGTTCGTTTCGACTTATTGCAATTGCACGTTCAAGTTGTCTTGTATAACCATAAACTTCCATTAGTGTTGTATAGTTCGACTGCTTATAGTCAGACATGTGAGTAACGAGTGGGTCAACAATCCACCATGTTAGTGCAAATGTGACTTTTCTTATGATTTTCTTTATGCCTTTTGATTTTTGAATTTCACTTGTAAAATCCGGCAACTCGTGATTTCTTGTTTTCTCAATATAGGACAAAAGGGTGTTTGAATCAATATCCATATCATTTCTCCCTCTGATAAAATTCCAGTCAAGTATCCAGTAGTACGCACTTTACATACCCTACCTTACGTAGTCATCCTCGTATCTTACGATGTCATCTTCGCCGAGATATTGTCCGTTTTGTACTTCAATTACTTCTAATAGCAATGTTCCTGAATTTATCAACCTATGCTTTTCGCCTGATTTAATATATATGCTCTCACCGCTCCGTACTAGGTGCTCTACATCGTCAATGATCACTATTGCAGTACCGCTAACTACTATCCAGTGTTCATTTCTATGATAGTGCATTTGATAACTCAAGCGCTTGCTCGGTAATACTGTTAGGCGCTTAACTTTATAGAAGCTTTCTTCTTCTAAGATTGTATATGATCCCCAAGGCTTATATACGGTTAAGTGATCATCAGCACGTGAGTCTTTTCTCGCCTTGAGAATGTCTACGACATCTTTTACTTTCTTTGATTCTTCACGATTGCATATTAGCAGTGCATCTTTTTGGTCAACGACGACCACATCAGATACACCAATTAGCGCTACCGCTTTGTCACCTTCTGAGTATACAAGGTTTCTATTACTGTCCAGCATTATCTCTTCATTAAAATAAACATTGCCACACTCATCTTGTTTCTTATTATATCTATCATAGAACGTGGTAAAGTTGCCAAGATCATTCCACTCCATTATCATTGGAGCACCGTAAACTGTTTCCATTTTCTCAATTAGTCCATAGTCAACAGATATTGATGGGGTATTCTTGAACTTCTCTTCTACTGTTGGCATTTGAAAGGCTTTGAAAACTTCAGGATTATACTTTTCAACTGCTTCATAAAACTGCTTGGAATTAAACATAAACATGCCGCTGTTCCAGAGGTAGCCGTCTTTTACATATGCTTCTGCTGTTTCCAGATCTGGTTTTTCTTTAAATTCTGCAACAACAAAACCTCCGTCAACAGGTTCTCCCGGCTTGATGTATCCAAAGCCTGTTTCAGGTGCTGTTGGCGTAATTCCAAAGCAGACAAATCCTTTTTCTGCCAGCTTAGCCGCGCCGAGAATAGTGTCTGCCAGTATTTCCGGATGATCTATTACATGATCTGATGCGAACACTGCACAGATATCATTGCCTTTTTCTCTAATTGCTTGCACCGCAAATAGTATTGCAGGCAATGTGTTTTTCGCTGCAGGCTCTAATAATATTTGATCTAGTGGCAAATGCATTCCCATTTCTTCTATTTGCCCCTGCACTAAGTGCAAATAGTCCTTGCTGGTTACCAGATATATGTCTTCTAAGTTACCCATTAGTAAACAACGCTCTATGGTCATTTGAAATATTGACTTCTCCATACCTGAGAGCTTCAAAAATTGCTTCGGATAGTGTGTTCTACTAAGTGGCCATAAGCGCGAACCTGAACCACCTGCCATAATAATCATCTTCATTGTTAAACCCCCAACTCGTCGATTAGCCTGTCTGATAATGCTTTAAGCGAACTTTCTGCTTCTTTTAATGTCTTTTCATGAACTCCTGTGTAGAGTTTAAGCTTCGGCTCTGTGCCGCTTGGTCTAAATGCTGCCCATGATTCTTCAAAGTACAATTTTAATACATTAGCAGGAGGAAGCCCATTATATCCCTCTGCATAATCTTCTGCGTTTAATGCCCCGCTAATTGAATCTTTGTTACTACGTAGCTTTTCCATCACTACTTTTTGCTCACTTTGTGACATTTCAATGCTGGTTAATGAGTCTAAACAATATCCATGCTTTTCACTAAGTTCTTCTAATCGGTCTAGTAGTGTCTTTCCTTGTGAATCATAGTATTCTGCCATCTTTATAATAAGGGCTGATGCTATTGTGGCGTCCTTATCACGTGCTCCATCCCCTGCCAAGTAGCCATAGCTTTCTTCATATCCGAAGAAGAATTGCTTGCCTTTTGGCATATTCACTATGTGCTCGCCGATGTACTTAAAGCCTGTGAGTAGGCGTACAAACTCAAGTCCGTGTTCCTTTGACACAAGTTCTCCCAGTATGCCTGATACTATTGTTGAGATTACTGTGTCGCCCGGTTTAACACCTCTTGTTGTTGCTAGATAGTCTATGAGAAGTGCACCTATTTGATTTCCGTTTAATGGTTTGAAGCCATCATTAGCTTTTACCATAACTCCGACTCTGTCACAGTCAGGGTCTGTTGCCAGAAGTAGCTTAGCGTCTATTTTCTTCGCTTCTTCCAGTGCTGCTTCATATGCTACCGGTTCTTCAGGGTTTGGTGTTTTAAGTCCACCAAATGAGCCGTCCGGTTCCATTTGAACACAAACCGGTGAGAATCCAAGCTTTTCGAGAACTGCCGGAACTGCGTTTGCTCCCGCTCCATGTAGCGCAGAGTACACTATTTTATAGGGGATAGAGGCTATGGAGTAGTGGTTAGTTGCGTTGTGATTTGATACATATGCAACTATTTGGTTTATGTACTTTTCTACTATTTCTTCGTTAAATACTTCTATATCCCTATGATTTACTGTTGGTAGTTCTTCAAAAAACTCAACTGTGTCAATTGATTTTGTTATCTCATTTGCTACGCCATCTGTCACCTGTACACCGTGCCTGTCATATACTTTAATCCCATTATACTGCTGTGGGTTATGGCTGGCTGTTATTACAACACCCCAGCCCAAGTTCATTAGGCGAATTGCATGGCTAAGTGTCGGCGTTGGCATAGCTTTGTCAAAGGTGTATACCTTTATGCCATATGCAGCGAGAGCTTCGGATGCGCACCTCGCAAATTCTGTTGAGTTAAAACGTGTGTCATATGCTATACCAACACTCTTTGGTGCATCTGATGTGAGTATTGCTTTAGCTAACCCTTGTGACACTCTTTGAACTGTGTAACGGTTTAAGCGGTTAGTGCCTATGCCCATGACTCCGCGTAGTCCACCTGTTCCAAATGCTATATTGCCGGAGAATGCATCTTCTATTTCTTCAGCTGCCATTTGAGCAAGTGCTTGCTCGTCTTGTGTGCCTTTAAGCGCTTCTTTCCACTGTAAGTATATGCTGTTCATACTGATTTATATTCCTCGCCACTCATTCAGGATATCTGCTATTGTTTTTTCCATGGGTATCTCAGGCTTCCACCCTGTGCATGCTGTTATCTTCGATATGTCAGGTTCGATTATAGGTGTATCTGACGGACGCATTCTGTCAGGGTCTTGCTCAACTTTGATTTTTGCATTTGATTGAGCGAGGATCATTTTAAGAAGCTCTGCAATTGCTATAGCTTTGCCGCTTCCCACATTGTACACTTCGCCGCTTTCGCCTTTTTCTGCCAGCATTCGATATGCTCTAACTATGTCCCGCACATCTGTGAAGTCACGTTTTGCATCAAGATTGCCTACTCGCATTGTGCCTGTACTGTTAGTCGCTTCGATCTCTGCAACTTGCTTGCAGAAGCTTGGCACAACAAAGGTGTCAGTTTGTCCCGGTCCAATATGGTTAAATGCTCTCACAATGATGATCTCAAGTCCATATGCTTTAGCATACACTTGCCCCAGCATGCCTTGTGCAATCTTCGTACAGGCATATACATTCCCGGGCCTTAACTTAGTATCCTCACCAAGTGGTAGCTCTTCCGGCAATATATATCCATACTCGTCACCGGAGCCTATTAATAGCACTCGAGGTGCCTTTTCCATTTCTCGAACTGCTTCGAGCAGGTTTAAGGCACCTTTAATGTTTACATCAACTGTTAGTGCAGGTTGCTTCCATGATACAGCTACTGAGCTCTGTGCTGCCAGGTGGAATATATGGTCAGGACTTACTTGCTTGAGCACATTTTTAATGGCATCTATATCAAGAATATCCAGCTCAAGTACAGGAATGTCTAAAGTTGTCACCTCTTGAGGTAACTTCGTTCCGTATACTTCCCAGTCTGCTCTTCTGAGTTCATTACTTAGGTATTTGCCAACGAATCCGGCAACACCGATTATTAGTGCTTTCATTAGTCCTTCTTTTCAATAATTACTATTCTGCAGCAACAAGTTCTAAGTCGTTGGCTACCATACGCTTTACCATTTCATCAAATGAAATTTCACGTTTCCAGCCTAGTACACGCTCTGCTTTTGCAGGGCTGCCTAAAAGGAGTTCAACTTCTGCAGGGCGGTAGAACTTAGGATTGATACGGAGAACTGTCTTACCGGATATTTCATCAATACCGACTTCATCTTCTCCTGTGCCTTCCCAGCGTATCTTCATATCTATGCATGCAAATGCCGCTTCAACAAACTCACGAATCGTTCTCGTTTCGCCTGTTGCTACTACAAAGTCATCAGCTTCTTCTTGCTGAAGCATTAGCCACATTGCGTTAACATAGTCCTTAGCGTGACCCCAGTCACGCTTTGCGTCCATGTTTCCAAGCTCAACATGTGTTTGCAAGCCTAGCTTGATTCTCGCTACGGCGTCAGTAATCTTGCGAGTAACGAATTCCTTGCCACGACGCTCACCCTCATGGTTGAAGAGTATGCCCGAGCATGCGTACATGCCAAAGCTCTCACGATAGTTCTTTGTGATCCAATGTCCATATAGTTTTGCAACGCCATAGGGACTACGTGGATAAAAGGGTGTGTTCTCTGTTTGTGGAATTTCTTGTACAAGTCCAAACATTTCTGAAGTAGATGCTTGGTAGAACTTACAATCAGGCTTGGTTGCACGGATTGCTTCCAGCATGTTTGTAACACCGATTGCATCAATGTCTGCAGTTGCAAGAGGTTGCTCCCAGCTTGTGCCCACAAAGCTCTGTGCTGCAAGGTTATATACTTCGTCAGCTTGGGAGATGTTCATTGCTCTAATTAGTGACACTATGTCTGTCATGTCAGCATATATTAGGTTGACTTTATCCTTAAGATGAGGAATGTTGCCATAGTCTACAACGCTTTTTCTGCGCATAATCCCATGTACTTCATAACCCTTTTCCAGCAATAGTTCCGCAAGATATGAGCCGTCTTGTCCTGTAATTCCTGTAATCAAAGCTCTTTTCATTATGTCCCCCTATAATGATGTGTTTATTGTTATTTTTGTATCCCACATAATAACATATATATTGGCAATTTGCAAAAGTGTTATTTATTTCTGAACACCCAGTATTTGTTGAGAATAAAATTAGTTGGCACTGTTATTGCTAGATTAATAATTGGCGCTATATATCGAGAAATCCCTATTATATCAACCATCAAAAACAACAAGCCTGTGCTTAATATGAGCGTAAAGCCATATGAAGCATAGACCTTTGTGAGTTTACTAAGTGAGCTACTTTTGCCCTCTTGTTTAAATACATATTTATTGTTCCAATAATATGCATTCAATACACTGATCATAAAGGCTATAATATTTGCAAGTATGTGATGAAGCCCCAGAAATAAAAGACTATAATATATTGCTAAATGTATAAGTGTATTTGAAACACCTACAATACCGAATTTTATGAACTGTTTTAACAGTTTCCAAAAACTCGGCATGTCTTCTATTCCTAACTTGTTAAGTAGTTTTTTCATATCCCTTCGGAGAGGTCATCTCCTGTTAGTTGGCCTTTAACATAGTCTAGTGACAATAGTAACTCTTTTAACTCCTGCTTTGTTAGCCTCTGTGTGTTATGTGATGTATAGTCCTCTGCTTCAGAAATCGACTTTTGCCCTTCATTGAAGTAACTTCCGTAATTTAAGTCACGGCTGTCAAGAGGAATCATATAGTAATCTCCAAAGTCTTTGGAGATTGCCATTTCTTCTCTGGTCAATAGAGATTCAAATTGCTTCTCGCCATGTCTTGTTCCTATGTATTGTATGTTAGGCTTTGCTTCAAATATTTCGCATAGTACTTCTGCAAGCTCTAGAATCGTAGTTGCAGGAGCTTTTTGTACGAATACTTCGCCACCTTCGCCTTCTTTGTATGCGAAGAGCACCAGTTCTACTGCATCTTCCAGCGACATCATGAAGCGTGTCATGCTTGGGTCTGTGATGGTGATAGCTTGGTTGTTTTTAATCTGATTAATAAATAGGGGAATAACTGAACCACGGGAGCACATGACGTTTCCGTATCGTGTCACGCTGATTATTGTATCTCTCGCACTTCTGGATTTTGCAATTGCTACTTTCTCCATTAACGCCTTTGACATACCCATTGCATTAATTGGATAAACTGCCTTATCTGTTGATAAGCATATAACACTTTTTACATTTGCATCAACTGCAGCGTTTACGACGTTTTCTGTCCCAAGTATGTTTGTCCGCACAGCTTCTCCGGGGAAGAACTCACATGAGGGCACTTGTTTTAATGCCGCCGCTTGGAATACATAGTCAACGCCTTCCATTGCAGCACGCACACTTTCATAACCACGTACATCACCAAGATGGAACTTCAGCTTTGAGTTTTGATATACTCGACGCATATCATCTTGCTTCTTCTCATCACGACTGAGTATACGTATCTCTCCAATATCCGTATCTAAAAAACGTTTTGCAACAGCATTTCCAAAGGAGCCTGTTCCTCCTGCAACTAATATAGTCTTACCTTTGAACATAGCGCTTGTTTTCTCCTTATTACTTTCTTTTCGTCAACGTCTTAATGCCTCTAAATAGCCATTGGTGTCTGTTCCTTGCATATGTTTTGAATGCAAAAAACAATAACGGTATTAGCCTCTTTTGCTCGTATGGTTTGTTTAGATATGTAATCACATCATCTTTGTGCTCTATCAGATTAATTTTATGCGATATATCTGTCTGCTGAAGTGAAATTTCTACTCGTTGTGATGCAATAAGCTGCTCAGCATTATACATTTTTGTTTCAAGAATATTATACAGCTGCCAGCGCTGATTCAACTGTTCAACATCCACATAGGCTTCCAGTATTTCTTCAAAGAATGTTTCCAGCTCTGTGGCAACTCTGTCCCAGTTGTCTTTGTATTCTATTTGTGCTAATTCCTCTGAGAAATTAATGCTACTTACTATCTCACCTATTTGCTCAAATCTATCAAAGAAGAGGAAGTACTCTTTAAACTCCTTGAAGTATTCGTATAATTCATTATTAACTTCGCTGTTATTTAAAATGACTCGTTTGTTATTCTTAAGACCTATAGCTAGTGGTAGTCCGAAACCTTCATACAGGCTTGGGAAAATAATTGCTTTACAGTTTGCGTATAGATAGCTTAGGAAGTCATCATCTATATGACCGCTCTTGTAACTGTATATATTTGGCTTGATATAGTCGTCATCACCATACCCAACAGCAATGTATTTGTGCTCAGAGTCTGCAACAGCGTCAATTGCTTCACGCACGGCCTTATGCCTATATGCGTTACCCACGATTAGTATATAATCATCAAATGGCAATTCATAATCATCTCTTTTAGGAGCATCCAGGCCTGTGGCAATATATATCACCTTAAGTAGCTTGTCTTTTAGGCTACTTTCATTTGCATAACATACTAAAAAGTCGTTCTTTGTAAAGTTGCTGATAAAGATTATTCCATCACTCATCCTTATGCCTAGTTCAACATCACCACTATCGTCAATACCGATATGCTCGTCGATTCTGACCATCATCACATCAAACATGGTCTGGGCGTTCTTCAAGCAATACTTGTTCATGGTTAACTGATGCTCATAGTGCATTAGTTGATTTGGGGCAAATCCCAGATGGAACTTGTCTATTTCACTATTTAGTTCATCCGGATATATTATATTGTCATATTTACCTACAAGATTATGGTATTCAGCTACGTGGCGATTAACACATAGAGATATATCATATTTGTCTCCATACAAACGGTTGAATGCTTCAAAGATTGATTTTTGATATTCAGATGTGCCGCAGTGCATTGCCGGCATAATTGTGCAATCAAAAAGTATTCTTTTCTTGGGGTAATAGTCCTCGTCAAGCACCTTTAAGAACTCCGAACATGGATGTGCTCCAAGTTGCTTGACTCGCGCTTCTTTCTCTTCCCAATGTGGATACCTTGATTCGAAGAGCTCTTTGTCTGCTTCTTCAATAAGTTTCTCTGAATCATCATTACACGAAAACAATGCCTTATGGGAAGCTATCGCAGAGAATCCATAGATGTTTATTCTGCAATAATAGTCCATTAGAGCATACTGCAGGCTTGTATATGATTCATCTAGGAAGCCTAACATATTTATGACACTTCTTTTTATCAGTGTACAGCATGGTACTGCTTGGATTGTCATTGAGTACTTCGGCAGATATTTCTCTGCGGTGTTAATAAGGCTTTGTCGACTCTCAATTTCCTGCCCATAAACGATAGCATGCTTTTCTGCGGCATGCAGGCAAGCGCGCATTATCTTATAAAGGTCACTATGTGGTTCAACGCACTCTGACAACAGCAAAATATCCGACGCGCTATCTGACTCGCTTACAATCTTGTTATAGAGCTCAACAATATTCACATCTTGTTTGACATCATCACTTAACACAGTCAGGCTATCACCGCTGCTAAGATTAAGCAACTCAGTGTACTTTGTGGTATTTATGTCTTTTGAAGTTGTATGTAATATTGCTGTTACCATAGTTGTTTTCCCTTACCTTAGTAGTCGGAGTCCTCTTAGTGCCATTTTGCATTTTCTATATATATTTCTTAGGAATATATATAAGCCGGGGCGCCTCTTTAATCCTATAACCAGGTTTCGCTTTAGCAGTCCCCATGGAGAGTGTAACTGATGTCTTGTCAGAATATACCATAATGTTGTTAGCTCTGTGGCGGAGAAATCTTCTGTCATAACCCAGCCTGAATAATATCCCTCTGACTGCGCTGCGAAGCAGTATATCCGCTCAACTGCATGACCTAGTGAGCCGTCAACAGGTAATGGCTCCTCCGGGAATTCTTCATATTTCCAGTCATAGTCAACCAGTTTCTTTAGTGCCTTAGGTTTGAACCAGAACATTCCTCCGGCGGGAAACACCAGATCTATAGCTTCCTCAATCGGCACATTAATGCCCAGCTTCTCTGCAAGCTCAACTGTGTTCTGATGGTTTATGCCCCAGAAATTAGAAATATTACCTCGATATGGCCCATGATTTACCGGAGGTGGGAATAGCATTCCGAGCTTTGGGTTTTCTTCAAAGGTGTTAATAACATTCAAGATATACTCTTTACTCGCCAGCATATTTTCATAGAGCCGTTGTGCAAAGCTTCGCCCAATTGTTAGAGGCTTGTCCTGGGGTGATTTCTTGTTGTGCATCCAGCAAATGTAGTCGTATTGTTCCATATATGGCCTGAGCATCACCCATAGAGCACTTACATCCCTGCCCTTGCTGCCTTTAGGTATGACCAGCACAGTTGGCTCCTTATATCCTGCTGTTGCAAAGTGCTTAAGTATATTGTCTTTTGTTTCTTCTGTAAGTGTTGTTATATATATGTCTGCTATGTCTATTGCTGAGCTTATAAAGCTCGTGCAATAATCAATCATGTCATCATATGTGATATGAGCAAAGACTGCTGTTTTAGCATTAGTACCAGCTTCAGCATTAGCAACATTTTCACGTTGCTTGCTTGGTAGCACATAGTTCTCAGGTAGTGCATAGTTTAAATGCATGTTGTCTTTAATATGCCTTAAGTCCGCCGTTCTCAGGATATGATCCCATATTAAATCTGTGTCATAGGTCGTATTGTGTCGCACATAGTCAAATGCTTTCCTTGTGCTGTTTCCAATAGTAAATGCCAGAAAATGAATGTATTCTATTGTGAAGTTCTTACGCTTGATAATTGGGCACTTATAATCTCGTATTAACTCATATGGCATTAGTTGTATTAATGATACATCAGAGAGTTCGGGCAGTTCTTTGTCAGCATTTACATATACATCCCATTTAAATCCTAAGTCCGCAAAGTGCTTCGTCAACTGTGCTTCGATAAAAGATACAGTTTCATTCCATGACTTTAGCAATCTTAAGTTGTCCCAATATGCTTTAAACTCCACACTGGAAAGCATTCTCTTTGATATTGCTAAGAAGTATGTCTGTATATGCTCCGGGAACATACCATCACGTGTTAAGCCTGTATAGTTTGTACATTGCCCATGCTTTGTAATGCCCCAGAAGTCAAGATTTCTTCCACCCATTTCGTTGAACATATCTTCAAAGGGATAGATTGGTCCAAATACCGTGTCATTTAACAGAACAAGCTCGTCGTACTTAACGAGATTATCCCAGCCGATATATTCCATTCCCGTCTTATATGCCCATGCGTCAAAGCCTTCATTCTCACGAATGATGACATCTTCTGTAATGCTCTCCAGCAATGCTTTGCCTTCATCATTTACAATTCCGTTGCAGACAACAACAAGCTTGGTGCACACGGTTTTTAATGCCTCTAGCATATATGGCACATAGCTGTCTACTATTCCATTCTTGTCGTAAAACACATAAATTGCAGCTCTATTGTTCATCAAACATAAATCCAATCAGTTTTTTCATATTCAGATTTCTCTCGAAATGTTTAAAGTAGTATTCTTTTGCATTTTCGCCCATAGCCTTACGCTCATCTTCAGTTGCATCATACAGCTTTGCTACTACATCAGCAAGCCCCGAAAAGTCGCCGGAATCAACTATATAACCTGCTTTTGACTCTTTCACAATTTGCTGTATTTCACCATCCATTGCGTATATCATAGGTCGCCCTGCTGCATAGTATGAAAACACCTTTGCCGGTATTGTTGCATCAAGCATATCACTTTTTACTAAGCAAGCTATCAACCCGTCTGCAATGTTGGTGTATTTGGGAATATCTTCCATAGGCATGCGCCCTACAAATGTAAAGCAATCGCTAAGCCCTTCGCTTTGTATTTCGTTTTCCAGCCATTTCTTAGACATTCCATCTCCAACGATTACCCATCTAATATCTGCATATCCTTTAGCCTTTAATACCTTGGCTGCTTGGATTATTGTTTCAAAAGATTGTGCCGGACTGATATTTCCGGTGAACACAATATTGAATGTGTTTGCAAATCTAGCTCTAATGTCTTCATCACAAAGAGATGCTTCATATGCTTTTTCACAAAACTGTGGTATATATACAATTTTGCCTTCCTCTTTGTTTGTTCGCTCTTGTAGTAACTCCATTAGTTTTTGTGAGTTTGCAATGAGCTTATCTGTATTGCGATAGTACCATGTTGAAGTTCTCATTAAGAATTTTCTAAGCAGTTTGTTCTTAACGTTTAGCACTGTATAGAGGTTTTCTGGCCATAGGTCCAACACATACATTGTTGTTTCGATTTTCTTTAGCCTGCCTAATAATATTCCTGCCAGGGACATCATAACAGGCGAAGTTTGAAATAGGAAAATCTTGTCATACTTTTGCCTTAATAAGTATGGCAAAGAAAATACGCTTGTAATTGGGAATGAGATATAGTTGAGGAAGATCCTGATGCTCGTGTTACTTCCTCTTTTTATTTCAATACTTCTGCGGATTTTAAGGCCATCTATGTTCTGACGTCTATTCTTGAAAATACCATATCCATTGTAAAATTGCCCTGTTGGATAATTTGGTATCCCACAAAGCACTTCTACTTCGTAACCACTTTCAATGAAACCGTCGCAAATGTCATTTACACGAAATGACTCCGGCCAAAAATGTTGACTTACGATCAATATGCGTTTTTTATCCACTTGCTTTTACTACTTTCTCCAAATCATCGTGTTTACAATACTTGTGTAACTTTGTATCAGCGTCACAATCTTGGATGATGTGTTTGTTTCAATGTAGTCCGGCACAGGCGATCCTATGATTTGCTCTTTTGCCATTTGCACTGCCATATCAACTGCCTGCACCAAGCTGTTTGATGTAATACTTCCAATTATAAAGTTGCCCTTGTCCATTGCTTCCGGACGCTCTGTACTTGTTCGTATTGAAACTGCCGGGAATTTAAAATAGCTTGCTTCTTCAGGTAGTGTTCCGCTATCTGAAACAACACATAGTGCTTGCTTTTGTAAAGAAATATAGTCAGAAAAATTGAATGGTTCCAAACTTTGCACAAGTGGATTAAACTCAAATCCACGACTTTCAATGAACTTGCGACTTCTCGGATGCATGGAGTATATAATCGGAAGTTTATATGTTTCTGCAAGTGCATTTATAGAGTTCATTAAAGAAATGAAGTTTTTCTCAATATCAATATTTTCCTCCCTATGTGCAGAGAGTAGGATGTATTTATTTTCTTCCAGTCCCAGCTTTTGTAGAACAGTACTTGAGTTAATCTTGTCAAGATTAGCGTCTATTACTTCTGCCATTGGTGATCCAACAACGAAGACGTACTCTTTTCTTACACCTTCTGCCAGTAGATAGCGTCGTGCGTGCTCCGAATATGCTAAGTTGATATCGCTGATATGGTCAACAATCCGACGGTTGACTTCTTCAGGAAGGTTTTCATCAAAGCAACGATTGCCTGCTTCAAGATGGAAAACCGGTATCTTCAAGCGTTTTGCTGCAATTGTACATAATGATGAGTTTGTGTCTCCTAAAACTAATAGTGCATCAGGTTTCACTTCAAGCATAATCTCATATGATTTTGCTATTACATTCCCGATTGTCTGCCCGAGATTATCTGCTACAACATCTAAATAGTGATCCGGTTCGCGAAGTGACAAATCTTCGAAAAAAACTTTATTCAGTGTGTAGTCGTAGTTCTGCCCTGTGTGAACTAAGCAGTGTTCAAAGTACTTGTCACATTGCTTAATAATCTCGGATAGCTTGATTATATCAGGTCTTGTGCCGATGATTGTCATTAATTTCAGCTTACTCAATTTATAGCTCCTCTATCATTTGCTGTACTGTTGGTATGTTGAGTTTATTGTTCAGGTCTTTTTCTGAACGTAATGTGCGATCACATGCAGGAGGTTGCTTTTCTTCGATTGTCATGCCTAGATCGTACTTTTGGTTAAACATGTGCATCATTTCTAATTTTGTAACATCATCTTTTGCAAACACATGAAATAGATCATGCTCATAGTAGCCATTTTTAATAATTGTGTCACATACTTTGGCGTAGTAGTTTGTTGTGACTCCATTCCATAAATGTGATGAAAAGCCCGAAATTGTTTCCCCTTTTTGGCTCTTTGCCCATGCAATCAGACTAGCATCTTTATGGATTTCTTCTCCAATAATGCTTGTTCGTAATACCATTGCGTCCTTTGGGCATTCCCCAAGAGATTTGCTCTTGCCATAATCATCCAATGCGTCATGGAGGTCCGATTCAACATACTTTCCTTTTTGCCCTGAGTATACACAATCAGTAGTAATGTGTATTAGTTTCATGTTGGCATTGCTGCACCATTTTGCAACCAGATGAGGGAACACAGAGTTGATATTTATGGCAGCAACTATGTCTGATGCCATAAAGGGCTTTATTATCCCAATACAGTTTAGTACATAGTCATAGTCTTCTGATAACTTTGCAAAAGAGTCGTTAAGTGCGTCGAATTTAATGCTTTTGCATGGTATTGATAGGCCGTCTGTTCTATATGTTGCAGTAACGTCATAGTTATCTTGTGATGCAAAATGACTCACTACAGCATTTCCAAGCATTCCGGTACCACCAAGAATTAATACTTTAGTCATTAGTTGTTACTCCTATCTGTAATCGTCTTGCCAGAGGTCCCACATGTCGTATGGCTGGCGTATATCATCACCTTTTGACTCTTCAAGAGTTGATGTTGAAAAGAAAATTATTCTTGTATTTTCTTCCAGGCTCATAAATCCATTATAGTAACCCGGTGGAATCCATAGTACTGATGGTGACTTGTCGGATAGCACGAACTTCTTTGCTGTGCTAATATCACCCGGCTTTGCATCTAATGGCACTGCACCAATAAGTGCGCTACCGGATGCTACCCAGACATATTTGCCTTCAATTTTGTGGCCATGCCATGCTCTAATGTAACCGCGTCTGTGGTTCTCAACTTGATAAAATCTCTTGACTCCATCAAAGTCAAAGTCATTTACAAATCTAAGACTTCCTCTGTCATCAACTGCTACGCCACCTTTGATCAATTCAACATCTTTTTTCATTACTTCACCTTTTCTCCAAACTCAATGTGTGCAAGATAATCAACATTTGAGTACACAGGGTTTGATATATCCCTGATTCGTCCTTCAGAAAATACTTTTATCATCTCTAAGACGCCCTCGTCAAGTGTATATCTTGGTTTCCAGCCTGTTGCTAGGATCTTATCGTTTTTCACTTTGTAGTCTCGAAGATCTTCGAACTTCATGTCTTGTTGAATTACTTTTGTATCAGGTAGTAATCTTTGAATTGTGAGTGCCAGTTCTGATATTTCTACATTCAGCTCAGAGAGGTTAAATAAGCCGCGAACATTGTTCTTGAGGCAGTACTCAATAGCATAGGTGACGTCTCTAACGTGTAGGATTGGACGCCATTGCTGACCTCCGAAGACTGTGAGGCTTTCACCTTTTACTGCTCGTAATGTAAGAATGTTTACTACTAAATCAAAGCGTAATCTGGAGTGAGTGTCGCCGATTCCGTATAGTGTGCCCAATCGGAAAATGACATAGTCTTTAGCATTATCTACAATGTATTGCTCAGCTTGTAGCTTTGTTGCTGCATAGACTGAAAGTGGATTTGGTTCTGCAGATTCGTCAATAAGATTGCTGTTCATTCCATATACAGAACAGGTTGAAGTAAATACTATTGTTCCTTTTGTATAGTTGTCCACCAGCCATTTTGTGGCAGTGAAGTTTATATCTTCAGAAAGTGCGGCATCAATGGCACATGCTCCATCTCCAACAATTGCTGCGAGCCACACCACTACATCATAGTCATTAATAATTTTTGATAATTTCATTGTGTCACGAATATCACCAAATATGAAGTTTACATTCTTTAGATAATGAGCTTCGTAAAGTAGATTGTCATAGACTGTAATCTCGTAGTCACTATCGGTAAAAACATCTACCATGTATCCGCCAATATATCCTGCACCACCAACGATAAGCATTTTTTTCATATCAAAAAACCTTTCACTACTTTAGTTTTATTTTATTGCCTCATATACTATGATAAACAATTGTTTTTGTCAAACTCTTCATAATATTTTGTCTATGGAATGAATGCTATCCAAGCACCTCTAAGCAGCACCAGTGACATGAACGCAAAAACTGCAACTGAGTACGCTGTTTTATTCATATTGTTTTCGATTTTGAATCCGCAAACAATGTAGAAAAACGCAAACATTAGGGGAATCATATATCTGCTCTGTACACCCATAATATATGGAGAGCCTACTGCGGTAAATCCTACATACATAGCTGTTGAGAATATGGCAACTGTAGAAAGAGTGACGAAAAGCACCAAGCCTTTATGCCATAACGTTGATGTGTATTTATCCCTGACACATCTGTCTGTAATTGCCGTGAAGAATATCATTACCCATGTTAAGTTAGGGAATGAGAAATGCCCAAGTGAAATATACCAGCTTATAAATCCGCTATTTAGCCCATCAGCAAATATATTAAAGTATCCTCGCATAAATCTTAGTAATATCATTGTGTATGCTACCGGGTTTTGCAATATGAACATTATTTGCCCCATTGGGTTTACACCGTAGCCACCTCGCGGATCTCCGCTAGCCTCTTCGCCTCCAATGAGAAATGGCACTGAAAAGCTTGCAACGGCAAAAATTATCGCAACTGTTACGGCTCCGAGATATAATTTATAGCCCTTATCTGTCTCAAACTTATCCTTACGAACAAAGTATAGGATAAGCATTATGGGGAAATAAACACCCTTTGGCAAAAGTCCAATTACAAATGCAGCAATCATTATAATGATTGCACTTAGGCTAATCTTTTTCTCAGGTGTCTGTATTTCATATACACAATATGCAAATCCCAGCAGTAAGAATGATTTTACCCAGCCGCCGTATCCAAGACTTGCTGATACTAAAAATGTTGCCGGTATCAGTGCTATTACAGCCAGTAGAAATTTTCCGCTGTTAAGTCTTCTAATTGCAAAGTATACCACAATGGTATATATAAGATGATTAACAAACATTACCAGTTTTACTACAAAGGTTGGTGGCAACACTAAGCTTCTGCCAAGATAGATTGCTATCCCCATTGGAACATGTGCAATTCTGGTAAGTCTGGCAAGTATGTTGCTTGCTCCTCCTTCTGCCCACCATGCCAGAGAATCTGTTCCTTTTTGAAATGAGTTAATAACAGCATTATATTCACCTGATGGCAGTTCAGCAAATGACCACATCTGAAAGGTATTAGCTACAATATAGTCTGATTGGGTTACCGACACATATAATAGGAATGATTCTTCAACCGCCCATGCGTAATGCACCTCATTATCAAAGCCAAAAAACAGCATTGGGTGTGCTGCTACGTACGTGGTTCCTATCATTAAGGATAATATAAAAAATAATTTTTCGGGCTTGCCTCTAAATACAACTATAGTAAATATTGAAAACCCTACTGTTATAAAAAATATAGTTCTGTTTATACTTTCTAAGGATGTGCGATATATAAATGACGGACCAAGCCTTTCCATAATAATAGCGGTTAGCACTATTGCAAGCAGTATACCTATTTGCAATAGAAATCTTTTTTGATTTCCGGCTATATGCTTTTTATATGATGAAAATCTAGCGCATACTCCTTCTACCCACTTATCCATCCATCTAAAGTGACATGCCACAATCCATATCATTGTAACAACAAAACACATGGTTAGTGCCATTAGTATGCCATCAATATCTCCAACCCAATAGCGTCCCATTCTCTCTGAGGTTACGGGGTCGATAATAAAGCGATAGGAAGATGCCGCAAATAGATAGTTGCTCACTCCCACTGCTAATAAAGGAATTACAATAGTTAACAGTATGAATACATTACGCTTTTTAATCATATGTCCACTTCGCCTTTCTTTACTTATCACTACTGTTTAGACGACTCACGTCTTTCCATAACTCGCTCAATGATATACGAGCCACCCACTTCTGCAGCGCTCTCTATATCGTATAAATGTTCGGCCATTATCTTCTCAATGGCATCTTTGTATTCGCCGGAGCGACTTAGTAAGTCTTGCACAACTGAGCTTGTATTTTTTAGCTGGTCAATATCCAGTGACATGCCTATTTTATCTCTGAGCCATAAATCCATTGGCTCTATCTCTATTTTACGCCACTCGGGATTCATGACCTTCATAGGTGTGTTTATAAATAGTGACGGTTTCTTCGTAGTAAAGGAAAATTCCTGTGCAATACTGGACCAGTCTGTAACAACAAGGTCTGAATTATACACTGTTGAGTTTGATGAAAAGTCTGTTTGAATTACCAGCTTCCCTGAGCTGATTTCATCTGCATACTTCTCATTCATTGCTTTCATTTTACCTGGGAAGCGCTTTATGAACTCAGGGTGTGGGCGTATTATTATATTCGCATCCAGCTCAAATAGTCCATTTAGGAAGTCTGCAAGGCAATACTCGAGAATATTATCTTTCTGCCATGATGGTGCAATTAGAATTTGTGGTTTTTCATTTGCTACATGTTCAGAATTTTTGTAGTTCTTTATAAGGGTGTCTAGCAGGCCAAATCCAACATTTATTAGATTTTTTTCAGGCAATTCATAGACGCGCTCTGTTGCACGTATTTCTTCATTGTAGTCTTTGCAATAGCAGAATATCGTATCATAGTGGTTTAGCGCGCCCTTGCGAAGTGTAAGATTGCCACTACCTAGTCCATGATCGATATAAATATATTCCATGTCCTTTTTCACAATGGAACGTTTGTAGTGGTAAATGTCCAAGTCAGCTAATGTCATTACTGCCACCTCAGAGTCCAGCTTCATAAATGTAGTAATGAGCCCGTGACTTGTACAGAAATATGTTTCAAACTGCGGCTTATCCATATCAAAGACCTGATCATTAATATCCGCTGTGAGATAGTGAACTGTGATGTCTGAGTTTTCTATAATATAATTTATGAAGTTCTCGAAATACTTGTAAAAACCACTTGCTTCAGAGAAAAACACCAGTTCTTTTGGCGTAGAAAAGAATCGCTGCATGTCTAATTTTTCACGAGCTTTCTCGCGCTGTTTTTGCTCGCGTTCTGCTGCTTTTTCTTCTTTTGTTGGTTTGATTTTAATTGAACGATTCTCATAATCAATATACTTCTTAGGGTTATATATAAGATTACATACTGCAAGCATTAGTACACCTGCGACATTACTGTATGTCCAGAACAACCCAACACCTGTTGGCACTACAAATACAAACCAGCCTGTGAATACAGTTAGGAAAATAGCCACACCCCACTTGGCAATAAAACCTTGCTCGCGAGATATGACATTATATATATTTTGCATTACACATAGAAATATCGTAGATAGTATAGCCAGCACAGGAACGAATATATTCTCCGGTAATGTAAGCATATTCATCCCTAAGAAATACGGATAGATGTGCTCCCCCAGATGTCTTGTGGGGTTATTAACAACGCTGATTACACCGATAATTAGCGGAATTTGAACAAGTAATGGCAAAAGAGCCTTAATAGCGCTGTATCCTTCTCTCTTAAACAGCGCCTTTTGCTCTTTCATCAATATACCGGGCTCACTCTCGTAACGTGCTTGCAAATCGTCGAGAGTGGGCTTTATTTTCACCATAATTATGGAGTTCTTCTGTGAAATTAGAGATATAGGGAAAAGTATTACTCTGGTTAGTAATGTAAACACTACTATAGCCAGACCAAAATTCCCTGTTATGGAATAACACAGATTCATTATCGCGCCAAAGACAGTGCCGAATATAATGTCAATTATGTTCACTAGTGTTATACTCCATTATCTTCGTTTTGAGTTTTGTTTTGTTTCGCAGCTTGTTTTTCTATCTTACGTTGTGTACGCTTAACACTCATATTTTGAAAAAACATAATTATCTTACGTCTGAACACTCCGAAAACTACTCCCAAAGTGATGAATACACCCGCCACTATTTGCGTCAACATTGCTGTTGTCGCAGGGTCTATATAAGCTAGTGCCGGTGTGGTTAATAACATGCTAAAGAAGAACAAAAAGTATAATGTTCCTATTAACTTTTGTATGGCGTTTGATTTGTTCATTTTCATGTGTTTTTGGCCTCCTTTGATTCATAAAGCCTGCTTCATTTTTGTGTTCGTTCACAATTTTGTATTTTATCACATTCCTTTACTTGGGTAAAGATAAGATTTTCGTAACAAACTAAAAGTTTTTCTTGACTGTGTTCAGTTTTTGGTGTATTTTAGTTAACACTGAACGCGGATTGTGTTTTACTGTCTTGTTTGAAAGGATATCCTCTATGAAACCCGTACACTTTGTGTCTATATGCAGGCACTTAATAACCAACCCAAATGCAACACAACGTGAACTTGCCACAGCAACAAAGCTCTCACTAGGGCTGATAAACAGTACAATAAAAGAATGTGTTGCTGCAGGTTATCTAAAGCAAGAAAGTAGTGGTAACCGTAAGTTAACACCTACGAAATCAGGATTGAAACGTTTGGAAGAGTCAAAAGTCAAAAACGCAATTATTCTTGCAGCAGGATTTGGCTCACGTTTTGTGCCTCTTACATATGATACGCCTAAAGGCTTATTGGAAGTTTATGGGCAACCAATGATAGAGCGACAAATTGAGCAACTAATTGAGAATGATGTTAAAGAAATCATCATTGTTGTAGGGTATAAGAAAGAAAGTTTTGATTATCTTATTGACAAGTATGGCGTTAAGCTGGTATATAACCCGGAATATGCAGTTAAGAATAACTTGAGCAGCTTGTATTGCGTAAAGGAAGCACTAGATAACTCCTATGTCTTGATGTCTGATTTCTGGATAGAAGAGAATATATTTAATAGCTATGAGTCACGAAGTTGGTACTCCTGCATATATTATGAAGGCAAAACAAATGAGTGGTGCGTAACTGCATCAGCAACGGATAAAATAGAGTCAATTAAGGTTGGAGGTCGAGATGCCTGGGTTCTAATCGGACCTGCATATCTCACTTCAGAACTTTCCGAGAAGTTCAAGGTGCTTTTGGAAGAATATTACAATCGTCCCGGAACTGATGATTACTATTGGGAAAACATCCTTATTGACAACCTCAAATCAATGCCAATGTATATGAACAGACAAACAGGTAATGTTCATGAGTTTGAGAATCTGGAAGAATTGCGAATGTTCGACCATTCATATAATGAAGCGTCTAACAATGAAATTATGAAAACCATTGCTAAAATATTTGAGTGCTCAGAAGAAAAAATTCAAAACATTAAGCCTATTAAACTGGGCATGACTAATCACTCGTTTACATTTACATTTGAAGATACAAAGTACATCATGCGTATCCCCGGCGAGGGTACTGACAAAATGATAACTCGCGAGCAGGAATATGATGTATATAAACTAATAGATCCCTTGAACATTAGTGATGATGTCATATATATGGATCCGGTTACCGGCTACAAGATCACGAAGTTTATTGAAAGCACAAGGGTATGCGACCCGTTAAATGCATCAGATGTTAATGCATGCATGGCTAAGCTAAGAGAGTTCCATGACATGAAGTTAAGTGTCGATCACATCTTTGACATCTTTGAACGCATTGAGTACTACGAAAGTCTTTGGTTAAAGCCAACATCAAATTTCCGCGACTATGAGGAAACAAAAAATAATGTGATGAAACTAAAGCCATTTGTTGACACTGTGTCAAAGGATTGGATACTCACCCACATTGATGCCGTACCTGATAACTTTCTCTTTGAAGATGTAAATGGAGAACAAAGAATTCGCTTAATAGACTGGGAGTACTCAGGTATGCAAGACCCCCATGTGGACATTGCTATGTTTGCGGTTTATGCAATGTATGAGCGAGAGCAGGTGGAAGCATTAATCGATTCATACTTCACAGAGGGATGTCCACCAACCACCAGAAGAAAGATTTACGCTTACATTGCAATGTGCGGAATGCTTTGGAGTAACTGGTGTGAATACAAAAGTCATATGGGCATAGAATTTGGAGAATACTCACTACGCCAGTATAGATTTGCAAAAGATTATTACAAAATTTTCAATGAGAACGTCTAATAGCAAAATGGAGGAAGGAAACTAATGAGCAACGAATCAAAGAATATACCTGAAAACAACTCGGCAAAGTCAAACATTGACTGGATTTCCATGATTGTACCTCTTATTGGGGTATTAACATTGGCAATTGTCTTCACATTTGTATCCGGAGCTGAACACGCCCTTTTAGTAGTTCGAGGATTTCTAGGCGATGACATGGGCGTTTATTACATCTTAATGGGCTTGTTTGCACTGGGTGCAACTATGTTCATTGCATTTTCCCGATTTGGCAAAATCAAACTGGGCGCAATTGACGAAAAACCACAGTACAGTTCCTTTGCATGGGGTTCAATGATTTTCACTGCCACAATGGCGGCAGATATATTGTTCTATTCATTAAGCGAATGGGCAATGTATGCAAACGAACCACGTATTGAAGAACTGGGTAGTGTGCAAGTTTGGGCTTCTACATTTCCACTGTTCCATTGGGGCCCAATTGCATGGAGCTTCTATATCGTACTTGCTTCGGCTTTTGGCTTCATGCTTCATGTAAGAAGTAGGACAAAGCAAAAATTCTCTGAAGCCTGCCGTCCTTTGCTTGGAAACAAAGTTGACGGTATCTGCGGCAGAGTCATTGACACTGTGGCTATCTTCGCACTTGTCGCAGGAACAGCAACCACATTCTCACTGGCAACTCCACTTCTGGCAGGTGCTTTTGCCCACGTCTTTGGTCTTTCTACAAGTATTGGGTTGACCATTGCTATTTTACTCCTAATCGCAGCGGTTTATACTATTGCAGTACTAACAGGAATGGGAGGTATTGCGCGACTGGCAAGATTCTCAGTATATTTATTCTTTGCCTTCCTCTTCTATTTCTTATTCTTAGGCGGCGAAACCCGTTATATCTTAGAAACAGGTGTAGCTGCTATAGGAAATCTGGCACAGAACTTTATAGGACTTGCCACCCATACTGACCCTATGAGAGAACATTCATTTGTGCAAGATTGGACTGTATTCTTCTGGGCGTACTGGATGGCATGGTGCGTAGCTACCCCGTTCTTTATTGGCTTGATTAGTAAGGGCAGAACCCTTAAGAACACAGTGCTCGGTGCATATTTCTGGGGATTAGCCGGAACTTTCACATCATTTATAATACTCGGAAACTATGGTCTTTCACAACAAATGAAATATAACGCTGATCCTACTCAAGGCTTTGACGCAGCAGGCGCACTTGCCGCTTCTGACTGGTCACCTGAATCAATCTCAGATATTATAATCGGAATTTTTGAAACTCTACCACTACCATCAGTTGCACTAATATTACTTGTTGTAAACATGGTTATCTTCTATGCTACAACTTTTGATGCTTTGACCATGGTTGTTTCATGCTACTCACATAAAAAACTAGACCCCGGTCAAGAGCCTAGTAAAAGAGTCCGTGCGTTTTGGGCGATTCTATTGATCTTGTTCCCCATTGGACTCATCTTCTCAGACAGTGCGCTTCAGAGCTTACAGAGTGTTGCAATTATTGCAGCATTCCCAATAGGTATAATCATCTGCCTAATCGTCGCAAGCTTCTTTAAGGATGCAAGGAGCTATCTGGCTGAAACAGATACTAAGCGCTGATAAAATAGCAGACATCTTTTCGGTATATTATCCGCTTGGCTTCGTTATCCTCCTTGCCTTACGATAGTAAGGCTGCGTCGTCTGCCTCACCAATCGAATAATATCCTCGAAAATCTTGCCCACCATTTTGTCAGCGTTTAGTATGAACAAAAGAAGAACTCAACACCAAAGATCTAATAGCTACGTTTTTATGAGAGAGTCTCCGGGCATACCACCCGAAGACTCTTTTGTGTTCTCTGTGCTTTACTATATTGTTAGCTAATTTATGGGACTTATGGGGTCTATATCAAAGTCTCTTGGAATGAATGTCCAGTTTTCGCGATTATTAGCATCACCCACAACTTGCCAAACCCCATACTCACCTTCAATTTTGGCATGTGGTTCATTATGCCTTCCTAAAACAAAGAGTTCTCTTATGGGCGGCACAGGTACTACACCATTTATTATATCAAAGTACGATATGCCATAGTCATTGTGCGATAAACCTGCTGCATCAAGTATGCTTGCTTGAAAATATCTATGGGAAAGCTCGGTCGTTGTATCCACTACAAGTGGACCGGTCGAGTTTTTTGGCTTTATAAACAGGCTCACAGTTTCAGGGATTTGATCTCTCAATCCGTGATCGCCGGTTATAATTATCGTAGTATTATCATAAACTCCAATTTCTTTCATTCTGTTGAAAAATGCATTTAATGTTTCAAAATTTCCTCTTACAACATCTGTACGAGATCCGCCCTGTATTAACTCACCGGTTTCCTCAACAAAGTGAAATCCGTTGGAGCCCGGATCATCTCTGCTCCCATTTGCATGTGCTCCATTTAGGAATATGAACGAAAATACACTTTCTTCACTGTCGGCAGTAAAGTCACTATGGAACATTACGAAATTATGAAAGCGCATGTCTGAGTGTATTCCGACAATGGGAGTGAAAACCGTATGCCTGTTGGTAACTTCAATATAAATGAAATGACTACCAAAGTCAGGAGCGATATCTGACAGCCAGGCATTTTTTAATACATATGGTGATAGTCTGCCCAGAGATAGGCGTGTTGTTGTTGAGAAAATTGCTCTTGTATTAGCCTCAACTCGCTCCGGCATTCTCATATTATCAGTTCTATGTTCAATTTGCTCATTTCCTCCAAAAGCGCTAATTAAGCAAAGATATAGGTTTGTCCTAAATCCGTGTTCTCTTAGAGTATCGATGAAAATGTGTTGACCCCACGCTTCAGGTTTATAATCAGGACTGTTTTGCCATGGTGTTAGGTGGTGCCCTGTTAGCATTGATACCATGGAGGGAACGGTGCCAAAGTGTTCTGCCGTATTGTTCTCATATAGAGTAAAGCCATCCAAATAATCCCACAAGTGCGGATAGGTTTCAAACGTATTATTTATCACTCTAACATCCAGCGTGTCAAGCACAAACACCAGTATATTATTGTCAGGATTAAAGTTTACAGCAGCTTCATACGTGAAGTACGCAGGGTTCTCATCAAACCCTTCCGGTAAATCTGTGCTAACAGCTGTTGATACCAGTCCGACTACTTGCATTCCGGAAACAATAACTAATGACAGTACAAAGGCTTTTTCAAATCGAAAGTCTTTTTTCTTGACTTTGAACATCAACCAAATGCATAGCGGTGCAAGTATAACTGTTATCCATATTAACGCATTTATAACATTATTAACTGAAAGAGCGCTATACTCCGTTTGTTGCCCCATAATCACAACCATTCGATTATTCAAAAATAATGTTTGAATGTATGCTGCAACAACCATACCCCACATGCCTAATATTACAACTGTCAATGCATCATCTTTTAGGATTTTCAACAATAGGACCCAGGCGACTATCGCAACAATAGCTGCTCCAAGCATGTATATAAATATAGTTGAAAATAATAACAGAACAAATCTTGCTACAATTATCATCAATCCCAGTAATGAAAGTGCAATTATGCCTGCCATCATCTTTCTGTGATAAATTAGAACCAGAATAGCCGACAAGCCAATAAAGCACAGCAAAAATGCGATCAATAGCGGGGGTAGCAAGAATCTCCAACTCACAACAAAGTCAATTGGGTTATTTAGATACATATCCAATGGTGTATATAAGAATAATGTAAAAAAAGAAACAAAGGATATTGACAATATCGCAGCTAGCTTCCGCCTTGGCGGAAGTATTGTTTTTACTTTATTAGACATTATGACCTCTTTCATCTCCGTCATTCTGCATATCCTCCGTCCTTCTGCGCGAAGTCGCAGAATCCACACCTAATGATATTAAGTGTTAATTGGTGTTTGGAATAAACGTCCAGTTCTCTCGATCATTTGCATTCCCACGAATTTCATATATTCCCAGTAAGGGGATTGTTGCCCGACCCATTTCATCATTTTCCCACCATGCACCCCACCAACTGTCAAATGCATACACAATCCGATATGGTGGAGGCAAGTAACGACCATAAATTATATCGAAGTAGGATAACCCTAACTCATTGTGAGGCAGACCCGCCAACTCCAGTATGCTTGCTGCAAAATACTTGTTTGATAATTCCGTCTCTGTATCAATACTTAAATTCCCGGTTGCACCTCTAGGTTTAATTAGCAGACTGGTAGTTACCGGAACTCCTATCCCCGATCCAAAATCATCTCCATTGCCTTGTCCGTGGTCAGCTAAAATAATAATTGTACTACTATCATATACACCAGCTTCTTGCATCCCTCTGATATAGTAGGTAATAACCTCAAAACTTTGTCTTGCTCCAGGTATGTTGTATTCATCATACGACCATCCTGAGCCATGTGCACCATTTAAATGAATTATACTTAGCACTTGTCTTTCACTGTTACTTGTGAAATCATTTAGCATCATAAATTCAAGAAATTGAGCATCACTGTCGTATGAAATTACAGGTGGCATTACCGCAAGCGGATCGTAAGCCGGAACCGTGAATAGTTGATTGCCAAACGCTGGTGTAAGTGGAGCCATGAAAATGTTTTTCATTAAGTATGGTGATAGTCTGCCAAGTGATAATTGCATGGAAACACTTAATAATCCACTATAGTTTACTTCTAAAGCCTCGAACTCAGTCAGATTATCTGCTCTATCTTTGATATTTGAAACATCACTATATGTCGAAAGATAATCCAAGAGTAGATTTACTGTAAATCCATTCTCTCTTAGGGTATCAATAACATTATGTTGTGCCCAAGCCTCGTTCCAATATTCTCTGATTCCCAGCCCTTCTCTGTAATAATATTGTGTTAACATTGACACTGTTGAAGGTAACGTATCAAAAAACTCTGCAACATTGTTTTCAAAGTGAGTAAAGCCATAGAGAACTTCATATAAATGAGGATATGTATGAAGCGTTTCTCTCATAATTCTGACATCAAGATTGTCAACAATAAATATCACAATATTCTTGTCGTCATTTAAATGTAGCGTCGACTCTAATGAAATAAACTTTCCTACACTCTCGTCATACCCTTTAGGCAACTCGGTTGATGAAGCAGTGGAAACAAGTCCAACTATCTGCATTGCACACATTATCAGCACAGAGAGTGTCAATATTTTTTCGTACATAAACTTTTTCTGCTTCGCCTGAAACAAAAAGAAAATGCAAAGTGGAAGAAATGCAATTGCGATCCAAACCAAAAAATTTATGATGTTCTGAAGAGTAAGAGCGCTGTATTCAATTTTCGCACCTACTTCTGTGAGCATTCGCCCATTTAGTAAAAGCACTTGTACATATGCGCTTATAAAAACACCCCATAAGATGAGTAATACTATGTCAAACACTCTTCCCGACTTTTTAGTGCTGAGAAGAAAAAGTATCAATGATAATACAACAAACGCTATTGCAAACATTAGCAATAATGGAGGTAGTATAAACCTCCAACTTACAACAAATACTACCGGATTATGCAAATATATATCAAGTGGCGAATGCACAATCACAAAAAAAGACATTGCAAATGACAAAGACAGAATAGCTGTCAATCTATGCTTTGATGGAAATTTTGCCGACTGTTCCTTTACCATATTCGTCATCTGTCATATTTTCTTTCATACTCTGATTATCTTTTAATCTAGTGGATCTAATTCAAAATCTCTTGGGACAAATGTCCAACTATCCCGCTCATTAGCATCGCCGACTATTTCCCAAATCCCGAAATCGCCGTATATCCGTGCTATCGGTCCGGTCCAAGCTCCAACAACATGCATGTATCTCACACGTGGTGCGGGTACAACTCCATTTATGATATCGAAATATGACACACCATAATCGGCATGGGGTATTCCTGCTGCATCCAATACAGCTGCAGGAAAATATGTATGAGAAAGCTCAGTCACAGTGTCAACCACAAGGGGCCCTGTGGAGTTTTGTGGTTTTATAAACAAACTTACCGTTTCAGGAATTCCATACCTTCTGCCATGATCAGCAGTTATTATTATTGTGCTGTTATCAAACACTCCGGCTTCTCTCATCATGTTGAAATATAAATTGAGTTTTTCAAAGCTGGCTCTCGTAACATCCCATCGACTGCCGCCATGCCTGATTTCTCCCGTTTCCTCATGGAAATGGTAGCCATATGAATGTGGGTCATTGATATCTCCATGAGCATGAGCCGAATTAAAATGCATCATAATGAACACGTTTTGCTCATTATCCGCTGTTACTTCACTTTGCATCAAATAATTATGAAAACGTATGTCTGATTCGATTCCGACAATGGGGATGTATGCGGAAACCGGATCGCTAACAACCATCGTAAAAAATGCAGCTCCAAATGATGGCCCTATTTGTGAAAGCCATGTGTTTTTCAGCAGATAAGGTGATAATCTACCTAACGAAAGACGTGTCGTCATAGATAAAAATGGTCTAATATTAAGATTAAACTCATCAGCTCTTATCAGATTATCCGTCCTGTCTCTAATTAACTCATATCTTTCAAATGTGGTTGTCAAATCGAGATAAAGATTTGTAGAAAATCCGTTTTCTCTCAATGTGTCAATAAAATTGTGATGCGACCAGGCTTCTTCTCTGAACTCCGTCCCGCCTATATGTGGCCATATGTGTTGCTGTGTCGCCATTGCTACCATAGATGGGATTGTATCAAAGTGCTCCGCAACATTGTTTTCAAACAACGTAAATCCATCGAGATGCTCACGCAAATGCGGATGTAACTCAAAGGTATATCTCATCACCTGCACATCCAGCGAATCAAGAACAAAAACAAGTATGTTGTTTTCAGAGCTTAAGTTCGTCGTGCCTTTATATGTGAAATATACCGGGTTTTGATCGAATCCTTCCGGCAGGTCCGTTGTAATAGCAGTGGAAACCATGCCTGTAATTTGCATTCCGGAAATAATTAATAATGACAACACAAACGTTTTTTCAAATCTAAACTCTTTCTTTTTTGCCCTAAAAAGGAACCATATACACATAGGAGCAAGTATTATTACAACCCATATTAACAGATTGATAATGTTAGTTGCATTAATCTCCGTATATTCTGTTTGTTGCCCCATTATTGCAACCATATTACCGTTTAAGAACAAGGTTTGAACATATGCCGCAACAAGTACACCCCACATACCCAATATAACAAAATCCAAAGCTTCTTCCTTGAGAATTTTTAAAAGTAGCACCCATGCAACGATTGCTATAACGACTGCACCAATCATATAAATGAACGAAACAGAAAACAGCATAAATGCGAATCTTGCTACAACTATCATCACTCCGAGCAATGTGAGAGCAATCACACCTATCATCATTTTTTTATGCCAAATCATTGTTAGTACAAAGGACACTGCAATAAAACACAGTAAAAAAGCGACCAGTAAGGCTGGCAACATAAATCTCCAACTCACAACAAATTCTGATGGGTTATTCAGATACATATCTATTGGAGTGTATATAAAAAGTGTAAACGCAGACGCAAAAGATACAGACAATATCGCGGCCAATTTGCGCTTTGGTGGTAAGATTGTTTTCAGTTTATCAGACATTATATTTTACTCCCCGGATTCATCTTTGAGCTGGCTCTACATTGAACATATATATTATAGTGGATGGCTCTGATAAATTCAATACACAAAAACCGATTGATTGTCTCAAAAACAAAGTTGGAACTTATTTTGCGAATTTTCGTCGAAAAGAAAGTTAATGTACAACTTTTTCACCAGTTAATGTACATCTTTTCACCAGTTTACTTGATATTTTACAGATTATGCGCTAAAATAACTGTCTACAACCGAAAGTGGTGATTTACTATAATATTTTCAAGTTTTGAATTTATATTTGTCTTCTTACCTATTTTAATACTTTTGTATTTCTTTGCATTCAAGGGACATATAAACGGACAAAATTTCATTTTACTAGTTGCCAGCCTTTTATTCTATGCATGGGGCGAACCTATCTTTGTGTTTGCAATGCTAGTGCTAATCGTTATTAACTGGGGCTTTGGATATCTCTGTTTTGTATTGCGAAAAAACAGTAATAGTTCTGAAAGCAACTCGGAACGGGTGATTAAGACTGCGCTAGTTCTGACACTTACGGCAAACTTTGGCTTACTTGCTGTCTTTAAATACGCAGACTTTATTGCAATAAATGCCAGTCGTGTCCTTCCATTTGAGGTGCCTATTCCCCAACTGGCGCTTCCAATTGGTATTTCCTTTTTTGTTTTCCAAGCGGTATCGTATGCTGTTGATATATACAGAGGAACAGTGCAACCACAGAGAAAGCTTTCTTTGGTAGCACTGTATATTTCCCTATTCCCGCAACTGATGGCGGGTCCTATTATTCGTTATCAAACAATAGAAAAGCAGCTAACAGCAAGAACCTACAATGCAGCTGACTTTACTTCCGGGCTTAAAAGATTTGTAATTGGTCTTGGTAAAAAAGTTCTCATTGCAGACATTATTGCACATGCAGTTGAGTTTGCATTTGCTGCAGATCCTCTCACTATGTCTGTATCAGCAGCATGGCTTGGAGCCGCAGCATTTGGATTGCAAGTTTATTTTGACTTTTCAGGTTACTCGGATATGGCAATCGGGCTTGGGAAAATGTTCGGTTTCCACTTCTTAGAAAACTTCAACTTCCCGTATATTTCCCGCTCTATCTCTGAATTTTGGCGCAGATGGCATATTTCACTTGGAGCGTGGTTTAAGGACTACATTTACTTCCCTCTTGGTGGCAGTCGTGTAAAAAGCAAATTCAGGCTGGTGTTTAATCTGTTTATTGTTTGGGCATTCACAGGATTATGGCACGGAGCGGCGTGGACATTTATATTCTGGGGACTGTTCTTCTTCGTATTTATCACATTTGAAAAACTGACAGGCTTTGGAAAGCTTACAGAACGTGTGCCGGTGTTGGGGAACATTTATATGCATTTAGTCGTCTTAATAGGCTGGGTGCTGTTCAGAGCTCAAGGTTTCCAGCATATGATAGGTTATTTGCTTGCAATGGTTGGGTTGAATGATAATCCACTTATTGGAGTCGACACATTCAGAATCGGTGCTGAATATTCATTTGTATGGATTGTTGGTATAATTGCAAGCATTCCAGTCTCGCAAATGCTTATGAAAAGTCGTTTTGCAGGCAAAACATCGTTTAGTATTTTACATTGGTTATATGTCGTATTTATTTTTGTAGTGTCATTGGTTGTAATGTATGGAGGCGAAACGGCGCCATTCATATATTTCGCGTTTTAGAAAGGAAGGCTCATTCTCATGAAATTAATCAGAGCTTGTGTATATGTAATAATAGGTTTTGCTGTGTTATTTGTAATTATCCACGATGTAACGACAGACAGAACATATCGGGAAACCCATGCCAACTTAGTAAATAACGTTGAAGAATTTTTTGAAGATATGCCATTTGCTCCGTACATACGACAAGGGCATTATGAATATTTGAGACTTACCGGTCGAAGTCATTTTAATGGCGTTACTTTCTTAACTGATGGAAGATTCTTTTTTGACACTTTAGAGCCACACTTCTTTTTGTATGAGCGAGCCGACGGAATAGTCGCACTAGAAGATTATTTAAGCAGAAGAGGTATTCCGTTTTTATATGTTCGCTTGCCCAACAAAATAGAAGACAACTCGGTGCTTCCAACGGCATTTTCTGATAACCAAAGCATTGAGTATGGCTATAGATTAGCCGGTTTAATTTCTGATGCAGGAATTAATACTCTTGACTTGCGCACAGAAATGATGAATGAGGGCATGGATTTCGCTACAGCATATTTCAGAACAGATCATCACTGGACTGCGGAAACTGCGCTGTGGGCCAGTAAAACCATGATTACACACTTAAACAATACACATGGCTTTGGTATAAATACAGATGTATGGAATATCGATAACTTTGGTAAAATTACTTTTGAAAATGCGTTTAATGGTGAAGAGGCTGAAGCCGTGCATGCTTATCATGTCTTTGAAGACATAACAGCTATATATCCACTTTATCAAACAGCTCTAGAATTGAGCACTTGGTATGGTCGTGTTATTTCACACGGTGATTTCGTAGATACCTTTGTTCCTAGATTAAGACATGAGCATATCGAATACTTCCGCTTCGCTGATATGATAGTACCCATATATCCGTTTGTAAGCATAACCAACTCACTGGCTGACAATAACAAAAGAGTCCTCATTATTTCGGACTCAAATGGCTTGTTACAAACCCCTCTTTTATCTCTGGGCTTTGCAAATACAGACTTTATTTATCTAATTAATGAGGTCACTCCAAATTGGTTATGGTATGTGCTAGATTTATATGATTATGATTTTGTTATTATGGCTGTATCTGATGTTGTTATAGCCCATGAGAGTGTTGATTACTTTTTCCAAGACAGGCTGTTCTTAGGGCACCCACCTTATTAAAGCAAAATATCAATAGCCATTAATAAATAACTATTAACAAGAAATTGCGGTTTCCTGATCTGATTCAGGAAACCGCGTTTTTATTAAATAGTTCGGGCCTTCTATGAATATACCAAAACAGACGTACAAACAAAAGCAATGTCGCCACTCCTTGGCTGATGATCATAACATAGTTTGTCCCTATCAGTCCAAAGTTCTCAATGAACATACCTGCTGTAGCTAAGCAAATTATCAAACCAATTAGCTTGCAAACAAAAAGCCCTTTAAGATCTCCAATTGTAGTGAATATAACATTCATATACCACAATAGTCCCGTAAGTCCTGCTGCAACTGCAGCGCCTGAGAGCAAGTACGCGTACGGGACAACCGTATCATCAAATAAGACACCCAGTCCCCAAGCTCCAAAGAAATGAGATAAGACTGCTGCTGCAGTTGTTATTCCGACAATCAGGCTTAATGCTAGTGCAAAAACCTTTAAGTATCCGGCCTTATTCTTATCATTTAGCAAATCAGCCAGTGGCTTTGTCAGTGGATTAAATATTAGGAGCGCTACAACAGGAATTATGATTGTTGGCGTTGTTGCTGTTGCATAGGCACCTAAAGCCTCTGTTCCTTCTATCTGCTGCAGTAGGTACCTTGCAAAAGATAGAATCGCAGTTACTATTAGCAGTGACAACATTAACGGAAAACATTTTTTTAGAAGAAAGACTATCTGCTTACTTGCTCGCACTGTAAACGTGGCAAGTTTTTTTGCTTTTGGTATGTCGTATATGAGTCCTATAGCTATTGTTATCACAGTCATGCCGATAATCGCAGTTAATAAATCAAACATCCATAATAGAACTATAAAAGTAGCAAGCTTCGATATTCCTCTTACTACCTGTGAAACACAAATATAGTCCATTCTCCAATGTTTCTGGTCAATGCCATGGAGAACATCAATAAATCCTTCGTTCGCTCGGAATATCATATAGCAAAAGATAATGAGCCTTTCCTTCGATGTTAAGTCGTCAATAAAAATAAAAACAGCACATAGTAAAACAGCCCCCGCACATGTCATCAAGCGCGCGGTCACATAATCACTATCACTATAAACTTCATTAATATCTGAAACTTGATACGCTCTAATGCTATATAGTGCAATAATTGTAAAGACGTTGGTAACGGTCATTGCAAGATTTAGATTACCTGCATTTGTGAAATCATCAGATAACCATACCACAACTACTGTTATCAACCACTGACACCCAAAATACGTCAGAGTTCCAATCGAGTTCCAAATTGAGTTCTTTATAAGTCTATTTTGTGTGTTTAGTTCTTTCTGAATTTGTAATCTCTCTTTCTTGACTCAAGGTCTCATACATTTTATGAACTTACAGCTCCGCTAAAGCTACATTATGCTTTATGGATAGGTTTTGCAATGACTACTGTTCCGGATACGTCGGAAATAGGCACAAATGGTATATTGTGTTCTTTACAAAATTCATGAACTGCAACTTTAACCCCTAAGTAATGAGAGCATTGATAATCATGGACAAAAATATATCCTCCATCACTCAAGCGCTCATAAAAGAATTTCAGTCCTGCAAGAATCGGTTCATACAGGTCAACATCAATACTAACAAATGCAAAACGCTCGTCTACACCTTCGGCTGTTTCCGGAAAGAATCCTTTTCTTACAATAATGTTTTCAGGAAACGCCATTTTTTTCATTACTATTTCCACATTAGTATCTGTAAACGCAAAGTCTTCGGTACTATAACCCATTTCTTTGTCGCCTTTGAGCTCGTTTGAATCAAATCCCTCGAAAGTATCAAAGAGATATAGTTTTCTTTCGGGAAACGCCCTGTTGATAACTTTTGCAAAGTTCCCGCGATAAACGCCCAGTTCTGCAACTGCGCCTTCTACATTATGATCTGATATTTCCCTTGCTACTAGCTCAAGTGTAGAATTTCTGCCAAAATCGCCATCAGAATAAACGTATGGCTCACGTTTCCAATGTAGCGTCAAATAATCTACTGTGAGCACCCATGGCTTCATAATTTTATTAAAGCGACCAAACATAACGCTGACTCCCCGTCGCAGACGATTCATCCAGCTTACCATTTTAAATGCTCCACTAGCACGATTAGCCATCCCACTTACCTCCGTATTTGTTTTTTAGCTAAAATCGCTTATTTTCCGACTACCATTCTTTGATGTGTAGCTGAGCTGCATTTGCATAACTGTCACAGTACTTACAGAGTTCAAGGGTATCACGCCCTTCTCTTACTTTACTTCTAATCTCTGTAAATGCGTCATTATACCAAACTTCTTCTAAACTCTGCTGCGAAACATCTCCTAATGTATATTTGCCCCAGGCATCATTGCAACATAGACTTATTTTGCCATCAGGGCGAATAACCATATGATAGAAAGGAAGTAAGCATGAAATAGGGAGTGTTTTTATCTCTCTACTGTTAGGTGCTTGTCCACCCCTTGTGCTCATTATGGCGCTTTCTTTATGCATTCGGATTTTCACTTTTGATTTCAGCTCAGGGTTTTTCTTAATGTATTCACGTATGGCTATAACTGTGTCGTGCCATTTTAGTTCATCATTATAGTTGTCAATCACCATCACATCCAAATATTGAATTATCTCGATAAATCTTTCCAGCTTTAGTACCGTGCCGTTTGTGTATATTTGTATTCTTGCTTTAGGCAAGTACTCTCTCGCAATTTTTGCAAACCCTTCAAGTCTTGTGTCCAAGAACGGTTCGTTATTACAAAATAGGCTCAGAGTTCCTGAGTAGTTAAGCTCACGTAGCTCTGACATTATCTTTTCAAATAATTCATCTGTCATCTTTGCATAAGGGCGTATATCGTCATTCTTGTTCACAGGGCAAAAGTTGCAACTCCCATTACAGCGGTTTTGCGTTTCTAGCTCCACAAGTCCAAATAGTGGTACACCTCTATTGTCAATGTTTGCAAAGGCTTTATCCATTTCTCTTCTGCGTTTTCCCATGCTTGTTTGCAGGCGAATATTTATTGCCATTTTATTGATTATTGGCAATCGACACAGTACATGGATAAATATTTTATGAACAAGTTCTTTAATGCTGTCTATGTCTAGTCACCTCCACTTTGTGCGGAATCGATTCTTGCATATAATGATAGTCCGTTCAAAAGCGAAATTCTATTCAACTTAAGAGCACAATATACAGAATTTAATCGTTTGAAACACGGGGTAAATCCGTTGTTATCGTACTTCACCCAATAATCATCAGTATACTTTCTTAATAGTTTTTTAAACTTCCTTTTACTCATCTTGAACATATTTTTTTCATATTGCCAGTTGCCAAGAATCGTTGTGAGAATGTAAGAGCCAAATATTTCATATGGATGACCTTCGCGAATAAATGTTACCACACCGCCCGGATTTAATAGTTTAATTATGGACTCTAACGACTTGTATGGATCGTTTAAGTGGTGAAGTATGGCAAATCCGTATATAATATCGAACTTCTCTCCATCTTGGAAAAACTCGTCAAACAGCTCGGTATCAACAAGCCTGCAGTCATACCCCTGTTCTTGCATGTCCAGTACAGTCTTTTCTCGTACCTCAAGACCAACAAATTTAATTTCTTTGTATATTTCACTTAGTCCTTTAATCCGCTTTCCATCACTATACCCAATTTCAAGAACAGATAGGTCTTTTTTCCCCAATCGCTTTGAAGTTTCATCGATTATGCCACAGAGTTCTTTAAGATAAAAATCCTCTCTGTTTTGATTCAATGATTTTCCCTTCACTAATGATGCATAACTCACTTCTTCCGAAGCTTGCACATCAACATTTTCTTTAGGCATAATTATGGTCATTCCTTTCGTGCATTTAGTTAAAACTCGAGTCCTCTATCTTCAGGTACAATTCTTCTGAGGGCATATATATCGGAATCCAGTTCTTTCAGATGATTGTGCAAGTTTTTCCAATCATCCCATACTGCTGATATTAATTTCCCTGTCACTCCGTTACTCTCTTCGGATGCAAGATATACACAGAGTTCAGCGCCCTTATTTAGGGGTGTGCCGCCGGATTCTTTTTGCTTAATGGCATTTTGATAGTATGCGTCTGTGACTTTGCCTTTACCATTATTCAATACATCCTCTAAAAGGCGAGTGTTCATTGCTCCGGGTGCAACCGCGTTTACATCAATGCCGTAAGGCTTAAGTTCTAATGCAAATGTTTCGGTAACTCTTACCAGTGCAGCCTTTGAAGCAGCATATGCACTCATTCCCGGCATTGGTGAAGTAGCTCCGCCTCCTGATAGATTAATGATCTTTCCATGTCCGTTCTTTTTCATATGAGGGATAACGGACAAGCACGCATATAGCGCTCCATAAAGGTTTACCGATATGGCATTTATCCAATTCCCTAAATCAAATTCAGGATCATCTACTGTGTTCTTCGAACCATGTATTCCTGCATTGTTGATTAGAACATCAATTGTCCCGAAGCTTTCACAGCACTTGCTGACAAAGTCGGCAACTTCCTTTTTGTCGGCAACATCACATTTGTGAGAAATGAGATGTTGCTTATCTTGCTTGAATTGCAGTAACTCATTATATGCTTCATTGAGCACATCCACATTTCTGCCACATATTGCAACGCTGGCGCCTTCAAGCAGGCAGTGCTTTGCAATCTCTTTGCCAAGTCCTTGACTGCCCCCGGTCACAATTATTTTCTTGTTTAGTAATTTCATTAAATCAAGCCCTTAACTTAAATTTTGAAGCCCAAACTTTGGCCGTCGTTATAGAACATCTGCACTGTTTCAAGCGAGAGTTGTGTCAAGTCCATTCCCACCATGGGTAGCTTCTTCAGCACATCATTTGTTACTGTGATGATATCTACACCCGCATCTTGAGCTTGGAATATATTCAGTAATTCTCTGGTGCTTGCCCAAAGGCTCTCTACGCCTGCTTTGCTGCGGCATATATCGACTGTTTCCTTCATTATGGGCATTGGATCAACGCCTGTATCTGCTATTCGTCCGGCAAAAACAGAAACATATGCGCCAACATCTGCTGATAGCGCATCAACAACTTCTTCAATCTGCTTTCTTGTCAGTATTGCAGTGATATTAAGCTTAAGTCCTTCAGCGGATAACTTTCTTACAAGCTCTGCTGTTGGCACGCCTTTAGTGTTAGTAACAGGAATCTTAATGTAAATATTATCTCCCCATGATCCGATTTTGCGTGCTTCTCGCTCCATTGCGTCAATTTCGTCAGAGAAAACTTCAAAGGATAGAGGCAAGTCTGTTATCTCTCTGGCAATTTCTTTTGCAAAGGATTCGTAATCTTTTACTCCGGCTTTCTTCATGAGAGTTGGGTTTGTTGTAAATCCACTGACATATCCTTTTTTATACTCTTCTCTCATCCCGTCTATGTCTGCACCGTCTGCGAATATTTTAATTCTAAAATCATCTCTTGTCATTTTCATTTTCCTCCAAATTACTCATTGTTTACTTCTATACTACACTGCAATGGCATTTACCATTAAATGCCAAACTACTCCATGCCAGCCTTCTGCATGTGGTGTGATGCGCTCTTCTGCAACCACTGGAACCAGTACACATGCATCTGCATTCTTCTTTGTATATCCTCCATCTCGGGATACAATGCCTAAAATTTTGGCTTTTCTTGCAACAGCCATATCAATTGCTGCTTTAATGTTCTGGGAGGTTGTTTCGTTGCTTCCACCGACAGATAGAATCATAAGCGCATCAAGCTCACCAAGTTTCGACGTTTCGAGCCATTTTGTGAAAGTTGTGTCCCAACCCTCATCGTTGGTTCTTGCAGTCAGCTCTGCTACGTTATCAGTAGGAGCATATGTTTCGATACCACCAATTTTTCTAAAATCATTTACTGCATGTGAGGCACTGGCCGCACTTCCACCAACACCGAGCACGAACAATCTGCCACCGTTTTTTTGCAAACCATTAAGAATCTCGATTGACTTAACTATCTCATTTTGATCAATAGTCTGAGTTATCTCCATGGTTTCTTTCATGTACTGCTCCGTGTATTCCTTAAACCTCATCCTTTATTTCCTCCCATTATTTTTATCACTGCTTCATAAATATTTGAAGCATATTCACTAGGTTTTTCTTTTCCGGTTTTTTCTTTTGAATGCTCATTTTTTATCAATATTGTGTGCATTCCCATTGCTTTTCCACATGTAATGTCTGTATCACGGTCACCAATGAACCAGCACTCTTTCGGATCTAGTTTGTACTTCTTTATTGCCTGCTCCAGAAAAAACGTTCCCGGTTTTCTGCACTCACATTTCTTTGAGTAGTTTTCTACATCCCCATCCGGGTGATGGTAGCAATAATAGTATTCTTTAATATCTACATTGTTCTCTTTAAGATAATCTGCTAAGAGTTCGCCTATTGCTTTAATATTCTCAAGCGTCGTCTTCCCTTTAGCATAACTAGGTTGATTTGATACAACAAAGAGAGTATATCCTAGACTATCAAGTTTCTTTAATGCTTTTACAACATTGGGATATATGCTGAAATCTTCAGGATAGTGTGGAGATTCATACTCTGATGTTATAGGATTGTACACCAATGGGTTTAAAACACCATCTCTGTCAAGAAAAACTGCTTTGCTCATGAACACGATTGCTCCTTTCCAAGCTTTGATCTAAGCTCTTGGAGGCCCGCATGAGAACCTATTTCATAAAAACGCTGAAACACTTCAAAGCCATATAGCTGATTTTCTGACACCAGCATTTCATATACCTCGGCTAAATCAAACACTTCATCTTTTGGAAAAGAATAAAAGGCTTCTCTGCGTAATATTCCAAGCCCATAATCAATATGATGCATATCAGATACTTTGTTTTTCTTATTATAATTTATCAGCTTGCCATTTTGAAAAACAACATTACTCGCATCATACAAGTCTTCGTTTTCGTACACCGTCATAAGACCTTTTTTGTTTGACTTCTCAAATGCACTCAAAACATCAGCATAGGATATTTCTAAATAAGAATCTCCGTATAATATGAAGAACGCTTCCGGTAAAATGTCTTCTATTTTCTTTAAAGCACCACCTGTGCCGAGAAGCTTATCACCGTCGTATGAATATGTCAAACTCAGCCCATATTCTGAACCATTGCCCACGTACTCTTCAATCATTTCACCAAGGTGTCCTATGCACAAAATCACACTTTCCACACCTTGCTTTTTTAACATGGTTAATTGCCAATGAATAAATGGTTTTCCGGCTACATCAATCATTGCCTTTGGAATCTTTTCTGTGTATGGTCTCATTCGCGTGGCCAGTCCTCCCGAAAGCAACACAACCGGTAGCATTATTGAATCACCACCTTTGTACCTTCAAAGTCAAATCTAAAGCGAACTTCCTCAAGTCCTGCTTTCATAAGAGAATGTCTTAACTTCATCTTATCTTCTGTATAAAACATTAGAAAACCGCCGCCACCGGCACCTATAAGTTTGCCTCCAACAGCACCATTCTTCATTGCAAGATCATACCACTCGTCAATTTTATTATTAGACATTCCGCCCGAGCGCTTCTTTTTATGATCCCAGTGAACATTCATAAGTTCACCGAACTTTACAAGATCTCCGGATTCCAGTGCTACTAAACTTTGCTTCCCAAGTTCTTTAACAAAGTGGAGATTCTCTGTCATCTCTGCATCATCTGTCTTACTCTTGTCATCCTGCTCTTTTAATATGGATGATGCTGACCTTGAATAACCTGTGAAAAACAAAACGAGATTGTCTTCTAAGTTGTAAAGTGTTTCTTTGCTTAGATTAACAGGCGCGATTTCAACTCTTTCATCAGGCATAAACTCAAATGTCGTTATGCCTCCAAATGCGGCAATATATTGATCCTGCTTGCCAATTGGTTCTTTTAATAAATCCAGTTCAATTTTGCATGCTTGCTCAGCCAGAAATCTGGTCGAAATGATTTGATTATTATGTGCATACAAAGCTTTAATCAGTGCGGTTGTGAAACTTCCTGATGAGCCCAATCCTGTCCCCGCGGGAATATCCGCAAGACTTGATATTTCTATATGGTTCCCGGTCATACCAAGTTCTTTTAATGTTTCTCTAATTATTGGGTGCTCTATCTCATCAACACTGTTTACTCTTTCGAGCTTCGAGTATTTAATCAAAATTTCTTCAATAAAAGTTTTGTGTATTGTGAGATACACATACTTGTCTATTGCAGCAGAAATTAAAAAACCTGTATGCTTCCTGTAGTACGAAGGAAGATCAGTGCCTCCTCCGCCTAATGATATTCGTAATGGGCTTCTTGTAACTATCACTTTGCTTCGCTCCTATCATATATTTCATATACTATTTCCAAGGCTTTTTCTGCGTCAACAAGATTTCCGTCCGGCTGCACGCCTTTCTCAATGCATTCAACAAAATAGTCTGTCTCAAGCTTCCATGATCTATCGGGGAACGGATATTCCCATATGGTTGTTTCAGGCGGACCCATTTCCGGAAGCATTTTATAATATGAAAGTCGCTCTATTCCGTAACTGCCTCCAAGTCCATCAATTTGTAATTTACCATACATACCATATATTTCCATACAGAACATATTTTTCCATTCTGTACAGCTGACATGCAACCAAGCCATTTGCTTTTTGTCCGTCTGTAGTTGCATGAATCCATTATCATCAAGTTCTATATCCCAGAAGTATGTCCCTGCAAATCCGGATACATCCGAAAATTCGCTACCAAACATCCATCTTGACAAGTCAATTAAGTGAACCCCTTGATCCAAGAGCTCTCCGCCGCCTGACATTTCTTTGTCAAAACGCCATTCTTTTTCATATCCAACTCGACCGCCATGACCATATCTGCCACGAATGAACATGAGTTCACCAATCTCGCCTGAATCAACAATTTCCTTTGCTTTTAAAAGCGCTGGGTGATACCTATGATTAAAACCAACTTTTGCGAAACCTTTTGATTTTTTTGCAGCTTCAACTGCTCGACCTATATCTTGTGGATTTCTCCCGGCTGGTTTTTCCACAAGCACATGTTTGTCATTCTCAAGTGCAGCAACTGTAATTTCTGAAAGCACGTCATTTGTAGTCGCAATGACAACCATATCAACTTCTTGGTCATTGATTACATCTTGCCAAGAGTCAGTCGCTGTGCCTTGCTTCCTGATATCACATAACCTTTGTGCCCTTGAAATATCTTTATCAACAGCATAAAGTAGTTGATGTTCACCAAGGGCATTTAATCTCTTCTCACCTATTAAGCCACAACCAATAATTGCTACATTCATTACAGTGATAGTTCCTTTCTATCTCAATGGTTATAGTTTGCATGTTAGCTCGTGGTGGGCAGTTTTCTCCGATTTTTTCGCGTATGTAGGGCGATAAGACCCGTTCTAGCGAAAAAAGCGGAGGAAATTGCCCGCCATGAGCAGACTATCGTCTATTGTAAACCCATTTGTTACTTTCAATAAACTGAACGGTTTTTATTACTGCATCCTTAATACTCACATTTGCACTCCAACCTAGACCTTTAAGCTTGGAACAGTCCAGGAAGATAAATGGATTATCTCCTACCCATCCTCTTTCTCCACCTGAGTATATCAACTTAGGCGTCAGTCCCAAATATTCACAAATCCAACTTATGGAATTATTAACTTCACAATATTCGTCTGTACCAAGATTGTATATGCTCACGCCGTCTTTTTCTTTTTGGATTATTGTAAGCATTGCATCAATGCAATCTTTAATATAAAGGTATGATTTTCGTTGCTTTCCATTGCCCAGGACTTTTAGCTCATTGGGGTTTTCCATGAGTTGCTTATAAAAATCAAATACATGCCCGTGTGTATATCGTTCACCCAGTATTGACACAAATCTAAAAATGTATCCAGTAAAACCAAATCCCTCACAATATGATGAAATTAAAGCTTCACCTGAGAGCTTTGAAGACGCATAAAGGGATGTCTGAATTGGAAATGGACAATCTTCAGGCGTAGGAATAACAGTTGCTTCACCATACACCGATCCGGTTGATGAAAATGCGATTTTCTTTATTCCATTTATACGCATTGCTTCGAGTACATTATGTGTGGCAATGGTGTTTTGCTCCAGGTCTTTCTTGGGATGCTGTAATCCAAAGCGTACATCTGCATTTGCAGCAAAGTGGAACACAAAGTCACAGCCTGCCATTGCCTCATTCAGTTTTGGTTCATCTAATAAATCACCTTGAATAATCTTGACATTCTCTTTGCTTTTCATGCCTTCCAGAAACTCATAATAACCTGTTGACATATTATCATATACAGTTACATGATTATTTATATCCTTCGCTAGTTCATCGGTCATACTGCTACCAATAAATCCGGCACCACCTGTTATAAAATACTTCATAGAAATTCCTCGCTTTACTTTTTTGTGGGTCACTTTACCATTTTAAATCTATATGCAGAGTCTTTATCATCCAATTATATAGTTTTATAAATATCCAAAATACATTTAGTCTGTACATTTGTTTTGCACCCCACACTGCTGTGCCACGCAGTGACATTTGACCATATGGACGCAATTTTATTTTGCGCCAACCCGGAAAGTTCTCGTCAAAATATGCTTTTACTCCTGCACAAAACGACCTGATATGTGTTTCAGGATTCTCTGCAATTCTGTGAACATCCGAAATTCCCACATGAATTACAACTGCTAAGTCCAGCATTCTCAAACATGCTTCAGAAACTCCATTTTTTACAAACTCACTTCGTAAATCAATTAAATCATCTCGGAATTTTTTTGTTCTTTCGGGTGACGGACTGGTAATTCCGGACACTTCATGGACAATGTAGTGGTATAGAATGTCCGGAAGAATCACGTATCTGCGAACTCTAGGGTGTATTGATAAAATAAAAATGCAGTCTTCATAACAAGACATTGGATGTTCCGGGAAATAAAGGTCATGCAAAAGTTCACGTTTGAACAACTTCCCCCATGGAGCAGTAGACACAAACGCCAATCTCGCGACATTTTTATCAGTCACATCCACTACCGACACATCAGAAACCGATTGCTCATTGGAAAACTTTTTGCCACTTACTGATGTGCGATCAAAACCTACGCAAACAAAGTCCGCATCATATTTCACAAGTGCACTTTCACATTTTTCAAGCAAACGAGGCTCCACAAAATCATCTGCATCCGCAAACATAATATACTCGCCTTTTGCACGAGAAAGTCCAAGGTTTCGAGCGCCACTGGGGCCCCTTCCCTCCTGTAAATATAACTTCACAATTCCTACATGCTTTTTGCAATACTCTTCCACGATTGCATGAGATGGATCTTCTACTTTGTCACCAACGCATATTATCTCAAACTCTTCATCTATTGTTTGCGCTAAGAGTGAATCCAGGCAATCAACAATAGATTCTTGTGAGAAGTAAATCGGAATTATCACACTAATCTTCATAACGGTTCCTTATCTGATAAATACTACTTATTTTAGCTATTGCCTTTTAAATGTCTTTTTAAACAAGTTCAATCCGGACTTAACGTTTCGTAATCCCTCACTTGGTCTTCTTATTGCCTGCAATGCTTTCATCAGTAAGTATCGAGGTCTTAGATGATAACGCAACATATTACGCTCACAAAGCTCAACCATTTCTTCGGCACTCATCTCATCAGTGCTGATTACACAGTTGTGACTTCCATCCTCTTTTACCCATTTTGAATAATCCTCTGTCAACAGGAATCCTTTTTCTTTTGCCCATTGGTATGCCTCTGTCCCCGGGTAAACGAAAAGTGGATAAAATTGCATGGAATCGGTATTAACTTTAGTTGCAAACTTGTAGTTCTCTTCTTGAACAGCAAGGGAGTCCCCCGGTGTGCCGCACATTATACATCCATGAACCAAAAGACCTGCACGTCGTGCATTTTTGACAAACTTATAATACATTTCCACATTGCTGCCTTTATGCATCATGTCAAGAACCTGTTGGTTTGCACTCTCAAAACCTATTCCCAGCATTCTACATCCCGCTTTGCGCATGAGCTTTAGTGTTTCGTAGTCAACATCAGAACGAACATCACAGTACCAGGCTATTTTGATTTTTCGCTCAATAAGTAGGCGACATATTTTTCTTGCTCTTTCTATGTCGGCTGTAAAGTAATCATCTTCAATTATGACTTCCTTAACATCAGGTAGATTTTCTTTTATATACTCAAACTCTGCAACGACATTTTCCGCCGATCTGGCTCTGTATCTGCGACTATGAAAAACTTGTGGATAAACACAGAATACGCAGTTGTTGGGACAGCCTCTGCCGGTAATAATCATTATCATTGGGAATTTTGCTGAAGAGTTATAGTAGTTTCTAATATTCAAATGGTTTTTGTATACCGATGATACGAAAGGAAGTTCGTCAAGATTCTCAATTTTTTCTCTCGGTGCAGTGCGGGTGATGATTCCATCATGTCTAAAAGCAAGACCTGCAACGTCGCTTATGGCGCTTCCGGAATCAAGTGCGTTAGCCAAATCACGAATAGTATAGTCATACTCACCTATTGCTACAGCATCAAGCAAGTCAGAAATCTCCAAAGTTTCGTCCGGTAATGCTGATGGATGTGTGCCAACTAATACAGTATAGCACTCAGGAAACATTTCTTTGATTGCCGCTGCTGACTTCACATCACTATATATTGATGCTGTACTGGTATCCAACACAGCTAACTCAGGCTTGAACTTACGCATTTCTTCTAAAACATTATCCATATTAAGACCGTCAGCCGGAGCATCGATAAACATTATTTCATGTCCTGCTTTTTCTGACGATCCTGCAGCATATGCAAGCCAAAACGGATAATATAAAGTGCCTCCACTGGTTACAGCAGGGCTGCGAGAAGTTCTACTGTATCTACCTTTAAATGGAGGATTGAGGAATAATATTTTCATTTAGTATCACCTTTGTCATTTACTTTTTCTTTTAGAGCTCTCAGCTCATTTTCATATATTGCATTTAGTTGAATCAGTTCAACAAGCTTTTCATTCATCCTATGTGTTGCTGCGCTTTGCCTATATAGCAAGAAGAACACAAAAAGAAAGAGAAATGCAAATATTAATGAAGGTGGATATTCGACACCTACTAAACTAACAAGCCTGTCAACAAATCCCATATATAATGGAGATAGTATCATTATTACTGCTGCAACCGCCCATAAAATACTTTCTTTTTCGGAAAACTTGTTAGACATGGCATTTCTGATAGATACAACCAGCGCTAAAATCCCAATTAAAATAAACGGTACAAATCTCAAATCATAGATCATATGACTTCCTCCTAAATATAACACTTAAGCTAATCAAAAACAAACTGTAAATATTCTTAATTACGTATTTTATAGGTTTAATTATACCTGCATGCATACTGACGCCATCTGTACGCTCTGCCATTAAGCACGAAACTTCCTTCACTTTGTAGCCGTTAACAATCATCTTTGCAATTAAGTTTGCGTCCGGAAACTCAGGGTATTGTCCCGATTGTGAATATTTGTCTATGGTTTTTTTGTCCAGTATTTGTAATCCTGACGTTGGATCAGTGATTTTAACTCTTGTGATAAGTTTAATGAGGTAGGTGAAAAATTTCGTCCCAATTCTTCTAAAGAACGAATGTTTATAGTCAGTTTTTTCCAAAAATCTTGAACCTATCACTATATTAGCATTTGATGCTTTTATTTCATCATATAGCTTATGTGCTTCACTTGCTAGGTGTTGCCCGTCACCATCAAACTGTATCACGTAATCATAGTCATTTCGTTTTGCATACTTTATTCCGGTTTGCACAGCGCCGGAATAACCAAGATTGACTGCATGATCTATATAGTCAACATTTAGCTCTTGTAGAATTTTCAACGTATTATCTTTTGAGCAATCGTTAACAACAATTATGTCCGCTTCTTTGAAGTTTGTTCTTATGTCATCAATTGGTTTTGATATGTTTTTCTCTTCGTTATATGCAGGTATTACAAACAATATTCTATCAGTCATTTTGCTTCTCCCTGCTTCTCGTATTGTTATTTTGATCCAGCTCACACTCAGCAATGGCAATGTTTTGTGTGAGCTTATTTAATCTGCTTGATAGTCTAGATACAACGACTGTCAGTCCGATGCATATACATGCTAAGAATGCAATGCATATTAGAAACAATGTAAATACCGGTGTTGCTATCCCAAGTAGTTCTGACAGCATATCCAGTAATTGCGGGAAGGCTACAAACACTGCCACGCCTAATAGTGAGAAAATCCAAACCAAGCAGTATTTTAGCTCAAGTTTCTGCTTGCGAAGCATACTTATGAAGAAAAACATCATGATAATAATGATTACAAGCATTATTATCCGTAACTCAATGAGCATTTCATTTTCTCCTTTTCTCTATTTAGTAAGTTTCACTCGCATGGTTGAACTTAGCAATATTCCCAGTGATACTTTGATCATATAATAAATTGGTTGTAGTGCTTTTATTGATGACACTCCACCTTGTCGTTCACGCATTGTTACGGGGACTTCACATACACGCAATTTATTTTTGATTGCCAGCATATTACTTTCCGGCTCGGGGTAGTCCTTTGCATAATTTCTTTCGAAAAGCTGCATGGTTTTGCGATTCCCCGCTCTAAAGCCACTTGTCGCATCAGTTATACGCTTTCCGCTAAGGCAGTAGATCAAAAACTTAAAGAATTTTATTCCGGCTCTTCTCATGGCTGATGATTGGAACCCAACTTTGTCCAGATATCTTGAGCCTATTACTAAATCAGCTTCGCCTTGTTCAATTGGAGAAATTATCTTGTATACTTGTCCCGGGTCATGCTGTCCATCCCCATCAAGTTGCACAGCTATATCATAATTATGTGATAGTGCATAACGATACCCTGTCTGTACAGCGCCACCAATGCCTAAATTTAATGGCAGGTCAATATGCGGTATACCTTCTTTACGCAAAATTGCCCTACTATCATCCGTACTGCAGTCATTTATGACCATTATGTCATGTGGTGTTTTGCTGCGTATTTCTTGATATAGTTCAACAATCGTTTCTTGTTCATTATAGCAAGGTATTATGATAAGTGTTTTTAGCATTGGTTACCCTCAGTGTTCTACAGAGTATATTCTAGAAAGACCTTCATTATACAATAAGGTAAAGGTTACTATTTCATTACTTTCTAAAGGATATCTTGTGTGAATGAACCTTATATCGACTTTTTCTAAATCACCATATGATATCCGCACCACAAAGTGGTCTGGATGCCACAACTCAAAGGTTGTATCACCATCTGTTAATTCAACAGTAACATGAGCATAACGGTTGTAAACTTCTTCGTATTGCCCTTCAGGATCCAATATACTCCATAACTCGATGTTTGGATATTTGTTTGTTGAGTTAAGTGTTGGTGCTCCTGATATAATTAGAAACGATGGTCCATAAAATACATGGTCTAGGGAAACCCATTTCTCATCTCTGTTAACAGCAAGTTCTGATATCGCGGTATACAATGGCTTAGAATGAAACACATCCAAACCAATCATAATCGGGTGCGCATTCATTACTACAATACCGGACATTACTAATAAGTACAGACATGCTGTCATATACGCTTTCTTAAACTTAGATAATGTAAAAATGCTAAACAACACTATAGCAAACCCAATGAATACCGTAGCAAAATAAGTGTTACTTATCGGCCAGTATATTGTCGTTCTACTAAATATCAACGCCACAGCCGTTAATCCGGCGCTTAAAATCACTGCTGCAATCGCAGCAATTATATTGGCTTTACTTACAATTTTGTTAGAACTAGCATCATTTTCACTAGATACGTCCTCTTGTTCCTTAGGAACCCATGATGCTGCGCGAGCAAAGAGTAATATTTGTGCAAACAACAAAACATCTAACGCTCTGCTTGTTGCTGAGAATGAAAGTAGTGTTATTCTTGCTAACCACTCTGGCCATCCAATATATACATAACTTCCAAGTGCAAATGAGAATATAATTAGTATTACACTCAGTAAGTCAATTGTTTTTCTCTTGATCATCATGAATATGGCAAAGAAGAGTGGTATTGGAAAGAATGTAAGCATTCCGCCAAACTCACTAACATTTGTTCGAGCAAAATCTCTATATTCAATAGCCGGCGCATATACACCACCATTCATCATTCTATCCATAAAATCTCTAAATGAAATCCATCCACCGAAAGAGTGTCTTGCTCCCGGATATACACTATTTGACATGGCCTCAATATATCCTCTTGATCCATGTAGGTAAGTTAGTATAACCCCTGCAATCAAAACCAGCATTGAGCCAAAGATAAACCAGTCCAGTTTTTTAAACTTGCTAATTAGTTCCTTGTTTTCTACTACCATCCACGCAGCAATTCCTAAGAATAGATATCCTGCCGGGACTTGCCATGCCGGATATAAATTAGCTGCAAACATTGAGAAGAAACTGGCAATTCCCAGTGCAAATAATATTCTCTTAACTTTTGATTTTGCCTGCAAAAAGTAGTGAAAACATACTAGTGTTCCGAGTCCTGCCGGTATGAATATAACGTATGACCACCATTGAAAAAATGGAGAAAACGCAATCAAGCCACCGATAGCAACTGCAAATAAGCGTTTTTTCCCCGAGATTATATACGCAAATTCAAGAGCTACCATAAATGTCATAATTAATGTGCCAACCCAACGTGCACTAAATCCATACTCTGCACCAAAGATGTAGAAAATGCTGAGTGGAAATGCAAGTGTCGCTAAACCAAGTGACAATCCAAATGGCATGTTCTCTGTAGGTGAACCCCTTGCAATAAAATTATAATTCCCTAACGCTCCGGGTCCGTGCTGTGCTGACAAATGAAATGGCGTTGTTACAGCCCATTCATCAGAACGTATGATTCTAGGATTACCAAAAATTGGATTAACAAACTCCGAACCATATCCGGGTTGAATCCATACATTAAACATAGCAACTGATGAAAAATGAAATCGTCCGACTACAAGTAATAAAAAGATTGTCACTGCTACAACGTATCTATATTTAAATAATAGTTCATAAAAAACTCTTATATTCACAATGACGTGGGTTAGTATAAATAATGTTCCAAAAAACACAAAAAAGGCCCTGTACACACTTAGCATTGAAAAATTTTCAATAATGTACGCTAAATCAGCTCCGGCACGTCTGCCTCCAAGTAGGATGGATAGCAACGTTTCAGCCGTCAACCCAGCTATCAGCGAACATAGTACTACAACAACAACACTTAGAACCCTGTGCTTTTTAAATCTAAGCAGATTCGAAATGTCATCTCTAAGGCCATTTAGTCTCATTTACTTCCCTCGCTCTAATTATTTGGATTCTTACGTAAAAATCTTGTTAGTGCATCTTGCCATGTTGGCAATCTATTAAATCCTGCATTGTCTAAACTCGCTTTTGACAGGCGTGAGTTTTTTGGTCTTGTTGCTTTAGTGGGATATTGCTCTGTTGGTATCGGGTTTATCTTACAGTTGCTTCCGCTTTGTTTCATTATTTCTGTTGCAAACTCTGCCCAAGAGCAGAAACCTTCATTTGTGGCGTGATATTCGCCATATCTCCCGGAGAGTGCCATGTCACATAGTAACATTGCTAGATCCGGTGTATATGTGGGGCTACCAACTTGGTCGGCAACAACATTTAACTCATCTCTTGACTCTGCAAGCCTAAGCATAGTCTTAACAAAGTTATTGCCTACATGACCGAATACCCATGAAATCCTGACTATGTAAAGCTTATCTAAGTGCTTTTGTGCCGCCACTTCACCAGCAAGCTTACTCTTGCCATATGTGGAGATGGCTCCCTTAGGAGCAGCAGGTTCATAGGGTGTATCACCTTCGCCATTGAACACATAGTCTGTACTAATATAAATCATTTCAGCGTCGACAGCGCGGCAGGCTTTTGCAATGTTCTCAGTTCCTGTTTCATTTGCGCGAAAGCACAGTTCAGCTTCATCCTCAGCCATATCCACCGCAGTATATGCAGCACAATGAATAACACATTGTGGCTTTAGTGCTGTTATATAAGCGCTAACCGCTGCTGCGTCTGTGATGTCAACATCTGCAATATCGATTCCCTTACAAGCTATATTGCGAGCCTCTAGCTCCAAAACAACATCAGAACCTAATTGTCCTGCAGAACCAGTAACAAGTATCATAAACCCATCCTATCTTCTTAGCGCTGTGTGTACATCTTTTCATAGTATTTCTGGTACTCACCGTCCAGCACATTCTGCCACCAGGTCTTGTTGTTTTTGTACCACTCAATCGTTAAGCTGAGTCCGTCTTCAAACTTGGTTTCAGGAAGCCAGCCAAGCTCATTATTGATTTTCGTTGGATCAATGCCGTAACGCATATCGTGACCGGGGCGATCAGTTACATAACTAATCAAAGACTCAGGCTTGCCAAGTTGGTGCAGAATCGTCTTAACAACGTCAATGTTTGTTCTCTCATTGTGCCCACCGATGTTGTACACCTCACCCGGAGTTCCTTTGCGAACAATAAGATTGATTGCACGGCAGTGGTCTATTACAAATAGCCAGTCACGTACATTTTCACCCTTGCCATAAACAGGTAGGGACTTATCTTGCATTGCATTGATTAGCATAAGTGGAATTAGCTTTTCAGGGAAGTGATATGGGCCATAACAGTTGCTACAACGTGAAATTGTTATAGGCATTTTAAACGTGCGAGCATATGCCTGACAGAGTAAGTCCGCTCCTGCCTTTGACGCAGAATATGGGCTTGAGGTATGTATTGGTGTTTCTTCTGTAAATAATAAATCAGGTCTGTCTAGAGGTAGGTCGCCATAGACTTCGTCTGTGGAAACTTGATGATATCTCTTTACATCATACTCTCTGGAAGCATCCAGTAGAACCTGTGTGCCAAGAATGTTAGTTGTTAGAAATACTCCCGGGTTATCAATACTTCTGTCAACATGGCTCTCTGCTGCAAAGTTAATAACACAGTCGGGGCGGTGCTTCTCGAAGATTTTTCTTATTGCCGGTGCATCTGCGATATCTGCTTTTTCAAAGATGAAATTCTCATTGTCCATTACCGGAGCGAGTGTTTCCATATTTCCAGCATAGGTCAATTTGTCGACACAAATTATTGTGTCCTCCGGATAATGCTCCAGAGTATCGTGAATAAAGTTACCGCCGATAAATCCGGCTCCACCTGTTACTAGTAGCTTCATAATGTAATCTCCTTTAATAATGGCGCTGTAGCGTCTTTTTCTGAAACTATTGGATTGCTTACACCCCAGAATATGTTGATTTCGGGATCTGACCAATGTATTGCTGCGTCGTGCTCAGGACTGTAGTAATTGTCAGCTTTATAGAATATTTCAACATCATCAGTTAGCGTGACGAATGCATGACCAAAACCTCGCGGGATATATATTTGCTTCTTGTTTTCTTCTGACAGCTCCACACCAACCCATTGTTTAAACGTGCTACTGTTTGGACGCAGGTCAACAGCAAAGTCCATAATTGCGCCTCTCACGCAACGCAACAGCTTTGCTTGTGCCATCGGAGCTCTTTGGAAATGAATCCCTCGTATAGTTCCTCTTTTTGCAGAGTATGAATGATTATCTTGTACAAAGTATGTGTCTATTTCCGGCAATTTCTTCTTGCTGTAACTTTCCATGAACCAGCCGCGGATATCTCCAAACACTTGAGGTTCGACAACTAAAACATCTTCGAGTTTCGTTTTCATCACATTCATACTGACTTATTTCCTTTACTATAAACTTGTTTTATTACTTGATTCTTCCACTAATAACTTTCATAAGATATTCACCATATGGCGACTTGCCATAACCCTCTGCGAGTTTCTTCAGTTGGTCAAGATCAATAAATCCCATGCGATATGCAATTTCTTCAACTGCAGATATTTTAATGCTTTGCCTTTTTTCAACAGCCATTATGAAGTTTGATGCGTCCATAAGACTATCAATGGTTCCTGTATCAAGCCATGCAAAACCACGCCCAAGTGTCGTAACTTCAAGCGTTCCATCTTCTAAATATATGCGGTTGAGATCTGTTATCTCAAGCTCACCTCTTGCACTTGGCTTGAGGTTCTTTGCATACTCAACACATCTGTTGTCATAAAAGTATAGTCCGGTAACAGCATAATTTGACTTTGGATCTGTCGGTTTTTCTTCAAGGCTTATGGCTTGACCATCTTTATCAAATTCAACAACGCCAAATCTTTCGGGATCATCTACATAATACCCAAATACTGTCGCGCCGTTTTCTTTCGCAGCTGCTTTTTGTAACATGCTTGAAAAGCCATTCCCATAGAATATATTGTCACCAAGTACCATTGCACAGGTGTCGTTACCTATGAATTCTTCGCCAAGTATAAATGCCTGTGCCAAACCGTCCGGTGAAGGTTGGACCTTATATGAAAGACTGAGTCCCAGCTCGCTTCCATCACCTAGCAATCTTTCAAAGTTAGGTAAGTCTTCCGGTGTAGAGATAATTAGTATCTCTCTAATTCCTGCTAGCATTAATGTTGACAATGGATAAAAAATCATGGGTTTGTCGTAGACACAAAGTAATTGCTTGCTTGTGACTCTTGTGAGTGGGTAGAGCCTTGTTCCGGCTCCTCCTGCGAGAATTATACCTTTCATATAGAACTCCTCTTTTTGATTAAACTTCTTTAATATTAACCTTTAGTCCTGCGTAAATACCTCTTGTGAATGCTTTGAGCCTTCTGAATCTATCAGGTTCAAGGATGAATTTAACCCCAAATGTGGCGAACATACGTACCCAACGTCTAAATAAGCACGGAGTATAATCGTTACGGTACTTTCGCATCATATAGACTATATTTCTTATCTGATAGTAAATGCGAAAGTCGGTGTAATTATGGTATGTCACTTTCTTCCATAATAGTCTTCTTGTTACGGTTTTAAGTCCAAACTCGTGGGATAGTTCAACTGTGTTTACTCGTATCAATCTATATCCTTGCAACAATAGTCGCAGGCACATCTCTCTATCCACTTCATCAATGAACAACCATTCATTAAAGCCGCCTGTGTCGATTACTGACTTCACATTTGTTAGACATCCTGACGTAATGCACATTCTGACATCTTCTGCCTCAGAGTTCATGTCTATGGGTGTTGTTTCAGTTTCAATTATTCCGCGATCATTTACCAGCGGAGCTAACATAGCGATTCTGTCAATGCCATTAGAGCGGATTTTGCCGATTGCATTTGGTTTTCCTTTTTCTACGCTCATTTTCTCTGCGGCTGCCAATAGCTTGCCGACAAGATCACTTCCGCATATACTGTCTTGATCTAGGGTTAGAATCCACTGATACTCGTTTTCATTCGCATAATTTATCAGCTGATTTAACGCTGCTGCAATTCCAATATTTGTATCGTTTCTTATCCAAACATAATTGTCATTACTAAAGTGTTCTTGTATCTCATCTATGTTATTAGAAGCATTATCTACAAAAATTAGCTTCTCAACTTGGTTTTCCACAGCGCGAATGTTCTGAGTCAAGCGCTCTATATCAGGATTATATAATACAATTCCGGCGCAAACTTTCATTTCAGTCATTGTTTTGTTTGTTGCCTTTCCTTGCAAATATTCTGTAGATTGATGCTAATAAACCACTTGGCAACATTCTTATGGGTTGCCTTATGGCAACATTACGTACAAACTCAGCTGTGCTGACTAACTTTAATTTTCTTAACTGTTTTTGCATGTTCCATTCTGCTCTAATGTAAGACATACCTCGCCGACGACCAAAAGTTTTATTATCAATACGAGCATCAACAAGAATATCGGGGAGATTTGCGCACATTATACCATTTTTAATCATCCGTGTCCATAAATCATAGTCCTCAAACCATGGAAAAAAGCGGTAATTTCCCGCTTCTATTACTGCCTGTTTCTTGAACATTACTGTCATATGATTAAAAGGGTTTCGTATCTTTACAAACTTCAATATTTCTGCATAATTTGTAGGCACATTTCGTATTGTTATAGTCTGCTTTGGTGTATCTGTAAACTCAGTAATTTGCCCACCAATTAATCCAAGTTCAGGATTTTGTTCAATCATTTTTATTTGTTTTGCAAATCTATCTTTTCTGCACACATCATCTGTGTCCATGATTGCAATCCACTCATTTTTTGCTGCCTCAACGCCCGCAGCACGAGCCGGTCCAAGAGTTACGTTCTCCGGTAGCGCCACTAAGTTGATATCAATATAGTTTTGCGACTCATCTAAAAGCGAATAACTCGACAGAACATCTTCCAATTCATCTGTAAGTGGTCCATCTTTTACAATGACTATTTCATTGGGGAGAATTGTCGCCTCACCTAAACTATCAAGGCACTGCTTGAGGTGCTTCGGATTTTCTTTTTCATATATACACATTAGAAGCGAAAATTTTGTCATAGCTCTCTCTATTTCCTCAGTGCTGTTGTTGTCCCTGTATCGATTCCCTCTGTGCTTGAAAAGTTAAATACAACCTTGATTGTCTGAAGTATAAGCCTTAGATCTTCCAGAATTGAGAATGTTTCAATATACATAATATCTAAGAATAATTTTTCCTCAGGTGCAGTGTTATAGCGACCATAGATTTGAGCAAAGCCTGTTAATCCAGCTTTTACCTTAGTTCTGAATGCAAAGTTTGGATAAATCTCTTCATATTGCTCAGCTATTTCAGGTCTTTCAGGGCGCGGTCCAACAATAGACATGGAACCTGACAGAACATTAAATAATTGTGGCAACTCGTCAAGTCTTGTTCTTCGAATAATGCGACCGACAGGTGTGATTCTTTCATCATCCCTAGATGTAAGGCGTGGTACACCATCATCTTCTGCATCAGGACGCATACTGCGAAACTTATATAGAGTGAAGTGTTTGCCACCTTTGGTTACTCTGACTTGCCTATATATAGCCGGGTGCTTGTCATAAAGACGAACAGCAGTCCATATAGCTACCATAAATACAGACGAAAGAATAATCCCGGTTAATGCAATTGTGATATCAATAGCACGCTTTACAAACTGGACTCCCAAATCAGGCTCAGGTTTTTTCAGAGAAAATATCGGTGTGTTCGTCAACCAAATTGTTCTTGATGTATTAATCAGTATATTTGAAAATGTGGGTAGCACATATGTTTGCTTATTATGCAAGTAACAATACTCCAATAGCCAATCCTGAGTTTTTTGATCCACATCCAAGAAAAACACAGACTCTGCCTCATCAACCACATCTAATATTGTTCCAACAGGTTCATTTTTTGAAATTGCACGACTTATCTTAAATTTATTTCTTTGCATTGAAATGATTGTTTGATATTCGTGTAGTTTTTCTCTATTACCAAATATTAGCACAACACTTTGTGCAGGGTTTTGGCTGTAGTATAATTTATTTATGCCAATGGACATTGGAATTACAAACAAAATTTGGGCAGCTAGTATGATCAGAAAACCATAAACAGGAATCAACCCTACTCCCGACAGTAAACTAAATATAAAATATTGGAATGTGTTTGCAATAATAACGCATAGTATCCACGATAATATTATCTCTGACAAGCTCACATTTCCAAAGCTGAACCCGTTATATATTCTGCTCATTAAGTACATAACTGATGCATATAATAATAGGAGCACAATATAGCCCCAGAAATAAAACAAACCTCCTAGTACCTCTCCATAGAATATTATCTGACAAATATAATACATAGCCAAAACAACAACAATGAGAAACACTTTTGACAAAAACAGCATTAAGCCGGCAGTTTTTTTACTCATAGTAATCTTTCCATTTCTTTAGTCGTACTGGTCGTACATTGCATCTCACTGTCTTAATAGCGCTGCAATTGTATCGTCGACATCTTCCCTGAATCTTTCCCATGCATCTTCGTTAGCTGTAAAATATCTCGGGCAATCTGTTGCTCTTATGTCTGCATGCCTTATGACGTCATTTGATGTTAAATCGAATTTAATACTGAGCCATGCTGTTAAAAGAACAAGTGAGGCATATGATTCTTCTGTGAATCTTCCTGTTTCATCCGGATGGCACACTTCAATTGAAATTGTGTCGTAGTTTCTTAAGTTAGAGGCATACGCTATTTCATCAACCGGAACGCATTGCAATATTGTGCCGTCCAAGCAAATAATAAAGTGGCTGCTGGCAAATCTCTCTTCAGTTTCAGCCAGATTTGCGAAAAAATTTCTATTCTGCTGAGCTGTTGTATTTGGGTTTCCTATATTGTGAATTACTATGCCGTTGACAACTTCAAGCTCGATACCCGGGCGCGAAAATCTGTTTATTGGTAGGAAGTCCTGTTCAATTAAGTCCTGCCTGTCAATTATATACTGCACTTCAGATTGTAATGTGCTAGGCCGTATTTCATCAAAGCCTTCTGAACCCCTTATTGCTTCCCATATGAACGCAAGTAATATTGCAACGATACATACAATAAATATTACCTTCACATGTAATGGTAATTTTTTAAGTTTCATGAGTAAGACCAGTTTCTCCCTTTACATATCCAGCTTCATTACGTCTTTGTTCTTTACAAAGTACTCTATGCCGGAAACTACTGTTGTTATGCCAATTAATACCCAACATATATAGAGCATCCAGTCTTGAAGTGGAAGGAACATTGCCATTATACACAGGTTTGCTACCAGTGTTTTTATTTTTCCGGAAACCCCTGCAGCAATTACGCGACCTTTTGCTGATGCTACAAGTCGCATTCCTGTAACCATAAATTCTCTTAATACAACAATTAAAACAAGCCATGCAGGAATAAGCCCCACTTCAATAAACCAGAGCAAGGCTGCAAATGTCAAAACTTTGTCAGCTAGTGGGTCCATGAATTTTCCGAAATCAGTTATCTGGTTTCTCTTACGCGCAATATATCCATCTGCTAAGTCTGTAAGTGTAGCAAGAATGAATACACCTAGTGCAACGTATCTGTAGTATTGGAAATCAAGATATAGTATAACAATAAATACCGGGATTAGTAGCACCCTCAGCATGGTTAGTTTATTCGCTGTGTTCATATAGGTTCACCTATTAGCCTTCCGTTTTCTGCGCTTGTTATAATGATGTCGAGAAACCTGCTTGTAATCGGACTGGTTGTCTCTACTTCGATATATCCGTCTATATCAGGGGACTCAGCATAACTGCGAGCTATATACCGCTCTGCATAATTCTCATGGATTTCGACACCTTCGATTAAAACTGTTGTCTTTGTGCCAACTCTGCTTTCATTCCAGCTTTGCATTAATTCTGACTGTATGTCTAAAAGCTTTGCTGCTCTCTGCTCGGCAACTTCTTTTGATGACCTATCCATCTTCGTTGCTGCCGTTCCATCCTCGGGAGAGTATGCAAATACACCAACACGTTCTATTTTTACTTCTCGAATAAAGTCACAAAGCTCTTCAAATTCTGCTTTGCTTTCGCCCGGCAGCCCTGTAATTAAGCTGGTTCTGAGTACAACACCAGGTACGCGCTCTCGCAACTGCGAAAACAGTTTCTTTATATCTTTGCTTCCACCACGACGATTCATTTTCCGAAGAATTTCATCGTTAATATGTTGGATGGGTATATCAAGGTATTTTAGTATTTTACCACTTTTTGCGATTACGTCAATAAGTTCATCGTCAAATTGATCAGGATATAGATAATGAAGCCTGATCCACTTGAGGTTTTCTATATTATTTAATTTTCTTAATAATTCAGAAAGCTTACGCTTTCCATACAGGTCAATGCCGTACCTTGTCAGATCCTGGGCAACAAGTATGAGCTCACGAATTCCGCTATCAACTAGAGCCTTTGCTTCGGAAACGATATTTTCCATTGGTCGGCTTCGGAACTTGCCACGAATATCAGGAATGCTACAGAAAGCACAGCGGTTATCGCAACCTTCTGCAATTTTAATATACGCCCACGTGTCTGAGGTAGAAAGGATTCTAGGGGTTTCACTCACAGGAGCGTCTATATCTGCAAAAAATAGTTTATCATCCACACTACTAACATCTTGATTTTCAAGTGATTCAACTACATTAACGATATCATCAAAGCTGCCAGTGCCAACAATTGCATCAATCTCCGGAATTTCTTTTAGGACCTTATCTTTTTCTCTCTGAGGCAAGCAACCTGCAACAATGATTTTGCCAACTCTATGATCTTTTTTAGCAGCAACAAGCTCCATGATTGTTTCAATTGCTTCACTCTTTGCATCATCAATAAAACCACAAGTATTCAACAAAACAATGTCTACAACTTCAGTTTCACCTGTAATGGTGTAACCGGCTTGACTGAGTAGAAACATCATTTGTTCTGTATTAACTCGATTCTTTGAGCAACCGAGAGAAATAACACCAATTGTCTTCAAGATTGTACCTCTTCAAGATATTTGTTTATTGCGGATTTTGCATCATTGTAGCTGAATCCGCGTCGCACCAGTGCGTCTGTTGCACGTCGCAAGTCATCTTTATCATCACTGCCACGTAGCTTCTTCTTCAGAAATTCAAGGGCAGCGTCACCCATGTCTTCAGTATCAAGTTCAGTGAGGGCGTCGTCCCACATGTCACGTGGAATCCCACGCTTGTATAGCTCATCACGAACTCGCCCTTCGCCATAACCTTTACGAGAGTAATGTCTGACTATGCTTGTGGCATAGTCAGAATCATTTATATACCCTATTTCTACAAGCCATCTCACAGTTTCGGCGGCGTTTTCTTCAGGTTCGCCCTTTTCTGTAAGACGCTTATACATTCCTTGCTCAGAAATGCTACGACTACTCAGAATACGTAATGCACGTTTCTTCGTTTGTTCGAGATTATCCATCAAAGTCCTCAGCATCAATATCTATTGCTCGACCTGCTGCTACCGCAGCTTTCTTTTCATGTACTGACATTAGCTTTTGTGAGTCACGGCGAATTGATGCTTCGATTTCGTCGGCAACTTCCGGATTATTCTTCAGGTATTCTTTTACATTATCCTTACCTTGGAAGCGTTGCTCATTAACTGTGAACCATGAGCCACTCTTTTCAATAAGGTCAAGCCTTATGCCTAGGTCCACAAGCTCGCCGTACTTAGAAATACCTTCACCGAACATAATGTCGAACTCAGCTTCTCTAAACGGTGGTGCAACTTTGTTCTTTACAACCTTTGTACGAGTACGAGCGCCGATATTCTCTGTTCCTGCTTTAATAAACTCACCGCGACGAACATCAATACGGACACTGGAGAAGTACTTTAGAGCACGACCTCCGGGTGTGGTTTCAGGGTTTCCGTATCCACCGATTTTTTCACGTAATTGATTAATGAATATAACGACGCAGTTTGTCTTGGATATCGAGCCTGCAAGCTTACGTAGTGCTTGTGACATAAGTCTTGCTACAAGACCTACTGTAGTGTCACCAATGTCACCCTCCACTTCAGCTCTTGGCACAAGTGCTGCAACTGAGTCAACTACTACAACGTCAACTGCACCTGAGCGAACCAGCATATCGCAAATCGCTAATGCTTCGTCACCCATGTCAGGTTGTGAAATAAGAAGGCTGTCTATGTCTACGCCCAGTGCGCGTGCGTATGCAGGTTCAAGTGCATGTTCAACGTCGATGAATGCAGCTTCTCCCCCTGCTTTTTGTGCCTCAGCAATTATATGAAGCGCAAGAGTCGTCTTACCTGATGACTCAGGTCCATATATTTCGATGATCCTTCCGCGGGGTACACCACCTATACCTAGAGCAAAGTCCAGGGCTATTGAACCTGTTGGTATCGATTCAACATGGACAACTTGTTTGTCACCCATGCGCATTATGGTGCCCTTACCATGCTTCTTTTCGATTTCTGATAGTGCCGTTTCAAGGGCTTTTTTCTTGTCGCCTGCCGGTTCAGCAGGAATATATTTTTTCTTCTCTGGCATATTCGTTTCCTCCAAATATTATTTATGAAAATATGCTATGTTATTAGCATTCCAATAACAACTCTTTCAATATCTAATGTGTCCTTATGTGTAGTTATGTCCATGAATCCATGTTCTTTCATGATATGACGCACTGCTGCAGCTTGTCCTTCTCCGCATTCAAAGGCCAGTTGCCCGCCGTCTTTTAATAGCTTGCTCCAGTTGCTGACTATTGCGCGGTAGAATTTTAGTCCGTCTTCTCCGCCGTCCAGTGCCATTAGCGGTTCATAGTCTTTAACCGAGTAGTCCAATGTGGCGATATCTGCAGTAGGTATATATGGTGGATTGCTCACTATTAAATCAAACTCACCCATTATTGCCGGTGGTTTTTCCAGAACATCTGCTTCTATTACCGTAATATTCTTGCTCAAGCTGTTTAGGAGCGTGTTTTGTCTGCAGACCGCTAATGCTTCTACTGATGAATCTATCATTACAACTCTGCAACCGGGTATGTGCTTTGCAATTGCTAATCCTACACACCCGCTCCCTGCACAGAGATCCAGCACTCTTGATTGATGTACTCTGCCTTTTAGCAATTCGATTGCTTCGCGGGCCAGTACCTCAGTATCAACTCTTGGTATAAGGACATGCTCGTTTATAACAAGGGGAATTCCGTAAAACTCCCATTCACCTACAATATATGCAATGGGTTCTCCTTGTAATCTTCTTTCAAGGTACTCATCAATCTTCATTCTGATTTTTATATCCGTTGCATATAACTTGCTCATAGCAAGAAGCTCTTCCCGAGATCTTTGAGCACAGCTGGTAACAATCAAGCGTGCTTCAAGTTCGCTGGCTTCAACACCTGCGGCTTTTAGTTCTCTTCTTACTCTTAAATAAATGTCGTTATAGGTTTCCATCATTTATTATTTCTTTCTTAGATTACATGCAAATTACTTGCACTCGTACTACCACGCTGCTTCGTTTTCGTCTTCTGGGATAACCAGCTCAAGAGCGCGCTTTGCAACTTCTATCATTTCATCATCCGGCTCGCGAGTTGTGAGCCTCTGTAATGCCTTACCGGGTGCAGATATGATCCTAGTAAGGATATTGTCATATCTTCCTGCCAGCCTTATAAGTTCATAACTTATGGACACTACAACCGGCAGTAGAGCTAATCTTAATATAATTCTTATAAAGAGATTATCCCATGAAGTAAACGAGAATACCAGTATGCTTACTGTCACGACAATAAACATAAAACTTGTTCCACATCTTGCATGTAGTGGTGATTGCGCTCTTATGTTCTCCACAGTTAGGGGTAAGTTTTTCTCATAGCAATAGATAGCCTTATGCTCAGCTCCATGATATGCCCAGACTCGCCCCATTGCGCTTATTTTTGATGTTGCCCATAGATATGTAAGGAATATTGTGATTCGCAGGGCACCCTCGATTAGATTCCTAAGTACCGTATGCTCCACCCATTGTGTCACAAAACCTGCAAGAAATGTTGGTAGCAGTATAAACAAGCCTATTGACAGAGCCATACCTAGTACAACAGCGATTGAAATGATTACTTTCTCGGCTCTTTCATTGCCTAGCTTTTCTTCAATCCACAGGTCGAATTTGCTGGGGTCTTCCTGCTCTTCTTCAGGCATTTGTTCAGCTGAGAACATAATTGAACGCACGCCTACCTTCATTGTGCTTACAAAGTTTGCAGCTCCTCGTATAAACGGGAGTCCTAATATGGGATATTTGTCTTTCGGTAGATTTGTATCTTCAATTTTTTCAACAAACCCATCATTTGTTCTTACAACAATTGCGCTTTTCTTAGGCCCTCGCATCATTATGCCTTCAATCAGAGCTTGTCCCCCAATTGATGTTTTAAATTCTTTACCTGCTTCTTGTTGTTGCATTTGCATTATTATTACTCACTTACATGTTTTATGAAATGTTTTCGGTGTTGCTTCCTTTTTCTTCAGATATTGGAAGAGTTACTGTAACTAAAAATCCGCCACTCTCTGCGTTCATTAACTCAAGATCTCCACCATGATATTTTATAATCTCTTCGCACACAGCAAGGCCGATTCCGCTACCACGTTCCTTTGAGTTGCTGCCTTTATAGAATTTCATCTTTAAGTTTTCAAGCTCGTCTTCATCAACACCCGGACCAAAGTCGCGTATGGTAATCACTATATCGTTCGCAATTATTCCTACATATACTTCGATACGCTTGCCATCTCGACCGTACTTAACTGCATTATCAAATAGGTTCAGGAACACTTGCTTTAGTCGGTTTGCATCTCCGGGAATGAGGAATGTGTCATCAATATCCAGGTGATAGTCAAACTCCAAGTCATCTTGATGAAGTAGTTCGCGGAATGTGTAGATCGCGTCTTCAAGCTCTGCGACTATGTCAATGTCTTCAATATTCAGAGTAAAGCGCCCGTCTTCAATCATTGTAAATTCTAGAAGTTCTTCAACCATTTTGGTTAATCTTCTAGCTTCTTTCAGCATAATTGAAACGCCCAGTTTTGAGTCTGTATCTAACTCTTCGTTATATGTGAGGGTTTCGCCCCAGCCTGTAATAGCTGTAAGGGGAGTTCGTAACTCATGAGATATTGAGGATATGAACTCTGATTGAATTTTCTCTGTTTGTGCGATTTTAAGCGACATTTCATTAATGGATGAAACCATATCTCCAATTTCGTCACGATACGAGTTGTTTATCTGGATTCCGTAGCTTCCGTCAGCTATACGCTGCGACATTTTTGTAATTTCACTAACAGGGGTGATTACAAATTTAATAAAAACAATATTAATGAGAAATACCATCCCAAGAACAATCAAACCAACGCCAATAACTGCCAGAATGTTAAAAAACACTTGTCTATCTACTTCACGCATGCTAGTTACATAGCGCATTACACCTATGACCTCACCGTCGACAAAGACCATTGGCGCTGACGCCGCCATTATCCGCTCTCCTGTTGCCGGATTTCTGCCAACCCATGTTGATATATCCCTTGTGGCAATGGCCGTGATGATGTCCGGTGAGTTGGGTGAAGTGCCTGCTGCCAATCCTGACGACGAGATTAATATGCTTCCTCGCTCATCTATGAACTGCATTTCGATACGATCTGCCTCGCGAAAAGTTTCAGCATATCTACGCGCACTGTCAAAGTAATCATCAAATGATCTTACAACATAATTGGCAAAGAAGTCTGTAGCTGTTCTTGCTTTTGTCTCAAGTCCTGTGCGAACAGTCGTGTGATAGTGGCTATAGATGATAATAGAAAACATAGCTACGACCACAACAACACCAAGAAACGCAATGAATACTGTGCCTCTTATCCATCGTCTGCGTAGCCCGCCCATGAATCTATCATAGAACTTTATTAATCTTCGTAATATAGCTTTTATCAAACGCCAAATCTTCATTTATTAACTTTCTTCTTGTTCAAATTAAAACAAGAGATCATTTTTCCCGCAACCAGCGCGTCATATTATAATCCCCATTTGTAGCCAAATCCCCATACTGTAATGATGTACACAGGATTCGTCGGGTCATCTTCTATCTTAATCCTTAGACGCCTTATATTAACATCAGCTATTTTTAGCTCTCCGAAGTAATTGCGTCCCCAAACGGTGTTGAGAATATCTTCTCGAGATAGCGCTTTACGCGGATTGTCCATGAACATTTTCATAATGGAATACTCGACTTGAGTGAGCTTAATGTTAACACCATCTTTTTCAAGAGTTCTGTTTAATGTATTAAGTCGAAATGGTCCTTGAACTATCTCGCCGGTTTCCGGTTGACCTGCTGATCCTGTTCGTCTAAATATGGCATCAATTCTCGCAGTAAGCTCTGCCGGCGAGAATGGTTTTGTTATATAGTCGTCTGCGCCGGTCATTAAGCCTGTGACTTTGTCCATCTCTTGTGTTCGAGCTGACAGCATGACTATCCCCATGTGTTGGTCGGCTGTTCTGATTTTTCGACAAACCTCAAACCCGTCTGTGTCAGGAAGCATAATGTCTAATATGGCAACTTTAATATCAGGGTGTAAGCGAAGCTGTTCAAAGGCTTCAGCGCCTGTGCCCGCTTCAATCACCTCATAACCTGCACGTGTCAGGTTTATTTCAATGAAGCTGCGTATACTAGTTTCATCTTCAAGTACAAGAATCTTTTTCATTAATCAAAGCCCTTTCGTTTATGATGGTTTCTTATGTTGTTCTGCCGACAAGCCATTCGGAATATATTACTCTAAAATTATCTCTCACCATAGTTTCGTTAAACGTCAGTCCAAAACTGTTTGGTGGTGCTAGTAACTCAAATGCAAATGTTGAAGCACCTTCTGTCGCCAACCACTCTCTGTTCTCAGCTGTTGCTCTTTCTTCTGCGTCATCTCCGGAAATCCTAAATATCTTCAAAAAATCTTCGTATGGCCCGACGGGATCTGTAAAGTATGAGAACACTATGGTTCTTTCTCCGGGCACAGAGTCATCTCTGCGGACAGATACTTTCTCACGCCAGTCAAAGGGAAGTATTAAGAACCACTCATCAAAGTTGTTGTGATATGTGGTCAGAGCAAGGGTACTCTCGCCTGTATTTCTAAACGCGTACCAATCTATGGCAAAGTAGTCTAAGTCGGATTGAGCTAACAGTAATCGAATATAAGGCACTTTGATTATTCCATCTCTGTTAACATCTGAGCTCGCCATTCTGTTTCTGACTGTACTTTCACTCACTCTGCTGGATACATCGAATGATACATTTGTAAAGTTGCCGTCATGCATTGTCAGCACATCTGTCACAAGGCTTCCGCTTTCAAATGTTCCTTCACTGTCCACAAATATTGCAGGTGATCTATCAACCAAATTTCCTGTAAGTATGCGAGAAATTGACACTATCCCATTAGATAGCCATGTATACTGCATAACCAGTTGACCGTCTTGCATGAGTGAATAAACTTCAGCAACCGGGTCTGTATCATGTGTTTGCATTCTTAACGCAACCACATCGTAATTACCATCACCGGTAATGTCATAAATTGCTATTTCAGAGTACTCAACGCCACTAACAAGGCTTTGACCGTGAAAGTCTGTAAGAGAATAAATAGACATGAACCTTAGCGCAGGTCCCATTTGCCAGCCAATAACCAGCTCTTTGGTGCCGTCGCCATTCATGTCAACATATCTAATGCTATCAATTTCTGTACCAAAACCTTCAATTATTTCAGCAACTACATAATCACCATCTACCAGTTTGAAAATATACACCTGCAGTGTACGTGTGCTTTCCTCTCCCGGAATTGAAAAGAATACTATAACTTCATTTTCGCCATTGCCATTTAAATCTACCAATTGTACAGCTTGTCTGTGAGGCCCTCTTACGGGAGGAGCAAACTCAGCACCTTGATTGCGCAATAAATTAATATGTGCTTGAAGCCTTAAGTACTCATCTGATATCTGCGGTAATGTATAAAGTTCATCGGCAGTAATACGAAAACACCCGGAAACAAGCACAGTCAGTAACAGTGCAAGTACTGGTATGATAACTTTGCTTTTGATTGTTTTCAAACTGCTGCCTCCGTGTTAGATTTGCCCCTGGGCATTTCTAAAAACTTAGCGTCTATCAGATTGATGGGGATTTTTTCTCCAATCAAGGCAATTTTCCGCAGGAATACATCCGTCTTGCAAGGGAAATTAACGCAGAGGGGAGGAAAAAGACGCAACAAGATGATTGGCGGTAAGTTTTTAGAAATGCCCCTATATAATAACATAATGAGGCATATTATGCCAACAATAATTCGCATAATATGCATAACGATAAAAGTATGTAGATATTGATAACCATGATGTAGAATATTCGCCATGCGTCAACTCATTACAGCAGCTTTGATTGCTTCTGCTATGTTTTTCACATATACAAGCTCAAGTCCCTCAGGTGCTAGTAATTTGTTTTTTGAACTATATGGCATAATGCAGGCTGTGAACCCCATTCTGGCAATCTCTGTTAGGCGTTGATTGACTTGTGATACCTGCCTTAGTTCTCCTGTAAGACCAACTTCACCAAATACTGCAGCATCACTTCGTAGTGGTTTATCTTTATACGCAGACGCCAGCGCAAGAATTGTTGCCAAATCCGCACCTGGATCGTCTATGCTCAGTCCGCCAATTACATTGATATATGCATCGCACCCTGACACACGCAATCCTCCCCGTTGTTGGAGCACAGCGAGTAACATCATTGCGCGGTTATACTCAATTCCATTGGAATTTCTTCGTGGCATATTTGCACTGCTGGGTGTAACCAGTGCTTGGATTTCTGCAAGGAGTGGTCGCGTCCCCTCAATCACACAAGTAACGCATGTGCCGGGTGTCATGGCCGGCCTTCCGGAGAGCAGCATTTCCGACGGGTTCATTACTTCACTGAGCCCTGTGTCCAGCATTTCAAAAACGCCTATCTCATTTGTCGAACCGAAGCGGTTCTTCGCTGCACGTAATATCCTGTAGTTTAACGAGCGTTCGCCCTCGAAATACAGCACACAGTCCACCATGTGTTCCAGCACTTTTGGTCCTGCGATTGCACCTTCTTTATTTACATGGCCTACAAGAAATACCGTTACACCTACATCCTTTGAAAATCTTAGTAGCGACATAGTACAGTCTTTGACCTGACCTACACTACCGGGTGATGTTGGTAAGTCTGGGTTGTATAGCGTCTGAATTGAGTCGATAATCAGTACATCCGGCTTGAGTTCCGCTGCGTTTTCAAGTATTTCCGAAATTTCTGTTTCTGCAAGAATAAAGACGTCGTTACCTTCAACCCCAAGACGTTGTGCACGCATCTTAATTTGGCGCTCTGATTCCTCACCGGAAACATAGAGCACCTTTATGGTTTTATTCATTAATCCGCAGATTTGTAAGAGCAGTGTTGATTTGCCAATACCCGGCGCACCGCCCACTAAACAAAGTGAGCCTGCGACAGCACCGCCACCTAGTACGCGATCGAGCTCAGTAAATCCCGTTGTAAAGCGTATTTCATCTGATGAATCAAGGTCTTTCAGCTCTCGCGGACTGCTTCTTGTAAGTCCTGTGCCGCCGGCTGTTCCATATGCGACATTTCTACCACCTGTTGATTTTACATTCTTTGGCTTGGTGTAAGAGGGTTGCTCAACAAGTGTATTCCATGCTTTACATGCTGCACATTGTCCTGCCCACTTAGGAGTTTCATTACCGCAGTCTGTGCAAAAAAAGATAGTTTTCTGCTTCAATGAATTACCTCCGCACTATTACAACATGCACGGCGCTTGCATAAGGATCAGACTCATTTACAAAACCCTCACCCTCATCAAAATGCCACCCAAGCGCTAAGTCAGCTCTACCGTGCCAAACTGCAGTTATTAAATCTCGCGATTCAAATTCTACGACCCTAAGACCAATACCAAGAATGTCGCTTATTGCAATTGCAACATCAACATCCATTCCAACAAAGTTATCATCTGCATTTCTGAAAGAAAATGGCGGAGAATCAGGCGGAAATGCCACTACCAAGTATCCGGGACGTAATTCAACGTCCTCAGGTGGTTCATAAATAAAATCACCACGGGCAAAATACCTGTATGCAAGACCGTCAAGAACACCATTTTCTTGGAGCTCTGCGAGAGCATTGTTTACAGCATTCAACAGACCGGTGTTTTCCATAGGTATTGCAATACGAAGGTCATACTCAATCAAAGGTTCGCTTAGTATGCGAACCCCTGATGTGTTTTCAACAAGCTCAATTGCAGTTGCTTGCTCCATTATTACAGCGCTAATTTCTCCATCACGTAGTGCTCTCATCATTTCTGATGTGGAGTAAAAAGCTCTGGGTGTGCCTGTTTCTCTTGCAAAACGCAATGATGGTGTGCCCGCAAGTGCGCCTATATTTCTGCCCACAATATCCTCAGGCGAATTGAACTCACTTTGGGTATCGCACGCAACAAGAGTTAAAGTCACAATTATTGCTATTACTAGAATTAATAGTTTTTTCATTGTTTTATTTGTTGTCATCAAAGAAACTGGTTAAATCAGGAATGTCCGGGAAATCTGTACTCTTTGTTGTATCTTCTGAAGCATACTCAGGAATAACTTTCTCAGGCATTACTCCATTGTTATCGACAAAAGTTTTGAATTCGTCGCCATCTAATGTTTCATGTTCAAGGAGATAGTCTGCGAGGGCAATCATCAAATCATGATTTTCATTGATTATTTCCTCACAAATCTCATTCGCCGAGTCGAATATAGCCTTAACTTCATCATCAATAGCTGCTGCTGTTTTTTCAGAGTAACTCTTTGTTTGTGAGAAGTCGCGACCTATAAATACAGATTGACTGCTACTGTCGAAAGATATTGGTCCTATTGCATCACTCATGCCGTATTGCATAACCATTGCACGTGCTAAAGCACTTGCATGCTGGATATCTGATGCTGCGCCCGTAGATATGTCGTCTATAAAAATCTTTTCGGCAATGCGTCCGCCGAGAGCTGAAACTATACGTTCGAACATTTCGCTTCGTGATGTATAATCCTTATCCTCTTGAGGACGATACACGGTCATCCCGCCTGCTTGTCCGCGCGGGACAATTGTGACAAGATGCACAGGATCAACATTTTCCAAATTATGTGAAACGATTGCATGACCTGCTTCATGGAAAGCTGTGATTCTACGACTTTTCTCTGTGCATACACGGCTCTTTTTCTCCGGTCCTGCAAGAATTTTTAGAGTTGCATCTTCAACGTCAGCCATTGTTATTACACGCTTGTCTGCACGCGCAGCAAGTAGAGCTGCTTCGTTTAGCAAGTTCTCCAGGTCAGCTCCGGTGAAGCCTATTGTGCCCTTTGCAATTTCTGCAAGATTAATATCTTCGCCTAGAATCTTTCCGCGAGCGTGTACTTTAAGTATTTCTTCGCGTCCTTTAATGTCCGGTAGGCCAATATATACTTGACGATCAAATCGGCCGGGACGAAGTAGTGCATTATCCAAGATATCTGCACGGTTCGTTGCTGCAATTATAATGACGCCTTCATTTGTTTCAAACCCGTCCATTTCAACGAGTAGTTGGTTGAGTGTTTGCTCACGCTCATCATGACCGCCGCCCATTCCTGCTCCACGTTGACGACCTACAGCATCAATCTCATCAATGAATATAATTGACGGTGCTGCCTTTTTTGCTTGGTCAAATAAGTCACGTACACGAGATGCGCCAACACCAACGTATAGCTCAACAAAATCCGAGCCTGATATGGACAGGAATTGAACTCCTGCTTCACCTGCAACGGCTTTTGCAATTAGCGTTTTACCTGTTCCCGGTGGGCCAACAAGAAGTACGCCTTTTGGTATTCTCGCACCAATGGTGATGTACTTTTGAGGACCTTTGAGGAAGTCAACAATTTCGCTAAGTTCTTCTTTTTCCTCTTCTGCTCCTGCAACGTCAGCAAATGTGACTTTTTTCTTATTATCATCTGCTCCTGCAACGCGTGTTCTAGCCTTGCCAAAACGCATTGCACCTTTATCTCCACCCATGCCTGAACGATTCATCATCATGTTCCAGATGAAGAAGAATACTGCAATTAGTAGCAGATATGGCAATAAAGATACCCACCAGGGTATTCTGGTGCCGGGCTCGAAGTCGTATTCAAACTGTGCATTTGTAACCATCAGGCGGTCAATGTCATCTCTAAAATCTGCATGGAATAGTGCCAAGTCGCGCAAGTCGTGGGTGACTAGATTGCTAAGACTATCTTCAAAGTTAGTTCTCAGGCGCGCTTCGACTCTATTATTAGGAGTCACAGTAAACGAAACAACTTCATTTTCCATGAACAAGCGACGTAGTTGTGAATAATCTACGGCAGTCGACGGCTCACTCCCCGGAGCGTGCATCATGTAAAACGCTCCTATTATTATTAATACAATAAATATGTATATGCCTATCTCACGTGGACTTCTGTTCTTAGTTTTCAACGGTTATTCTCCTACCCTCTTTGATTGCTAAATATATATAAGTGGCTTACGAATAAATTTCCGGTTTGAGCGATCCTACAAATGGTAAGTTTCGATAACGCTCACCGTAATCTAATCCGTATCCGACAACAAACTCGTTTGGACAAACAAAACCGGTGTACTCAGCCGTAATTGGCAGTTGACGGCGCTCAGGTTTGTCAAGTAGTGTGCACAACCTCAGTGATGCAGGCTTGTGCTTTGCAACAAATGCACGCAACGCTGTTAGTGTTATTCCACTATCGAGTATGTCCTCAATAATTAATACATCTTTACCTTCTACGTCAAAATCGATATCTTTGTCGATATTCACCTTGCCAGATGATACTGAAGAAAAGCCATAGGATGATGCTGTAAGAAATCTAATTTCACAATCTACATCGATATGTCTTGCCAAATCAGCAAAGAAAATAAAGCAACCTTTTAATACTCCAATAAGTAGTAATGATTTCCCTGCATAATCCTTCGTAAGTTCTGCACCAAGTTCTTCTACGCGCTTTTGAATCATTTCTTCTGTGAATATCACTTCTTTAATGTCTTTTCTCAATTTAGTTCTCCTCAAAAATAAGCATTATTACGGGATCTCCGTACATAGGTTCTGCGCGTGTTCCCACTCCGAGTTTGTATATACCCAGTACTCCTTTTTCGTCACTAATAACAGGTACCAGGTTTCTCTTCCGAACAGGAATGCGTTTTTCGATAAAGAGTTTTTTTAGCGACTTTGTGCCACGTTGCCCTTGAAGTTTAATGAAATCCCCTTCTGAGCGTGACCCAACAGTCATTTTACCACAGATGTCAATACTTTTAAATACAAAAGAAGTAAACGTTGTGTTAATTTCTGCCTTATGCATATTTTCGTCATATATTGCTGATTTGCAGATTATTTTAATGCCAATATCTTGCATTTCATAACAGTTTCCAACTGTTGGAAATATAGGTGTAATTTCGCAGTTATCGCTTACTGAACTTGCGTCAAACACCATTAGCTCGTACTCTCTGTAGACTGTCATTTTCGGCAATGATAAGCTGGCTGACGGGCTGGAGTGTGAGCACAGTTCTAATACATCTTTAACATGATTGAATGACAGATTGCCACCGTAGAGCTTTCGTATAACACGTGAGGATACAGCGAATGGTAGTTTTGCGAGTTTTTCTGTGCTTACTCTTTTTGTAATGTTTGCTGTTGTTGCTCGGGTTGCTGTTGTTGCTCGAATTGCTGGAAATGTGGCGTTCTCGATACATTCTCCAATACAATGATCTTGAATAAATACTTCAGCAACATCACTTATATAACTCTCATCTGCACGAAGTAATTCCGCAGTCATTGTTGTTGCCTCATTAAAGCGAGGATTTAACTCCTTGATTAGCGGGATTATATTAAGTCGAACTTTATTGCGGGTATATATATCTAAGCTGTTAGTAGAATCATCAACATATGGGACGCTCTCATCTGTAACAAACGCTACAACTTCATCTTTCGATATACAGAGCAACGGACGCACAACTTGCACATTGTTTCGTGAATCTCTAATAGGTGGTATACCTGACATACCATTTGAACCGGCACCACGGGCAAGATTTATCAGCATGGTTTCGGCATTATCGTCCATAGTGTGGGCTGTTGCAATCTTCACTGCACCTATGGTAGAAGCAGTTTCATAGAAGAACTCATAGCGCATATCACGCGCTGCTTCTTCAACACTCAACCCATGCTCTTTAGCGTACTCAGCTACATTACCCCTACCTATATATAAAGGCACCCCATAATTTTCACATGCTTTTTCTACAAAAGCTTCATCACGATCCGACTCTTCACCACGCAATTGATGGTTGAAATGAGCAACAGCAATGGAGAAGTTTGTGCTGGACTTTTCATTCTGTGAAATCTGATTCGCAATTTCCAGCAAACACATAGAATCAGCACCACCTGAAACACATATCAGCAGCGGCCCTGATTCCGGAAACATTTTATTCACTTTTGCGTATTCTTGTACTTTATTTATTAGTTTATTCATAATCCTACCCGCCACTTAACGCCTTCGGCGTTTGAAGTGGGGGTCTTGACGAAGTCAAGATTTGGGTTAAGACCCCCGCCTCTTTGGGCGGAATGTAAATTCCCTTCTGAAACTTGATGTTTTCGACTTTAGAAGTCGAAAACTAATTTTACTCCTCATGGTGTCTGTCAATTGATGAGAAGCTTGTATACTCAGGATCCCATCTCAGTTCTACTGTGCCAGTTTCACCTCGACGGTTTTTCAAAAGAATACACTCTGCTATGCCAGGTCTTTCTGACTCCTCGTTATAATAGTCATCTCTGTACAAGCCCATGACAATGTCGGCGTCTTGTTCGATTGATCCTGACTCACGAAGGTCACTTATGAGTGGTCTTTTATCAGGTCTTTTCTCATTGTCCCTATTAAGCTGGGATAGGCAAATAATTGGAACGTTTAATTCCTTAGCCATTACCTTCATTGTTCTACTAATTTCCGATACAATTTGGACCCTGTTCTCACCTCTGCCCCTATCAGATGAAGCTGCTGACATCAGCTGCATATAGTCAATTATTACCAGTCCCAGATTTGTCAATCTGCGACACTGTGCATTCATCTCTGTTACAGTTAATGATGCATCATCGTTTATGAGCAGTTTCGATTCGCTTATCTGCTTTCCGGCTCCTGCAAGGCGAGTCCATTCATCATTGGTTAATCTTCCTGTGTGGAGTCGCTTACCATCAACATAAGCCTCTGCAGCCAGTAGACGCATCGCAAGTTGTTCTCGCGACATTTCCAGTGAGAATACTGCAACTTCCTTGCCTGATTTTTTCGCTACATGTAATGCCATGTTGAGGGCAATACTTGTTTTACCCATACCGGGTCGTGATGCTATGATTATCAGGTCTGCTTGGTTCAGTCCCATTATGCTTCTATCCAGATCTTGGAAGCCTGTTGCCAATCCCGGTATTCCGATATCGGCTTTTGCAGCTTCTCTAATCTGTTTATATACATTTACCATGACTTTTGATATTTCTTCAAGCTCTGCCCGACTTCTGCCTTGGCGAAGTGAATATACCTTTTTCTCCGCAGCTTCAAGAATGTTCAGTGCTCCATCTTCTCCCGAAATAGCCATCTCTGTGATAGACGAACCTGCGTCTGCCACACCGCGCAACAATGCCTTGTCTTTAACAATCCATGCATACTCCACCGCATTTGCAGCTGTGGGTGTTATGAGCATAAGGTCACGAATATAACCGGGTGTGTCGTCTGTCCAGACTCCATCTTCCCGCATTTTTTCTATGACTGTTACCGGATCAATGGGCTTTGCAAAGCTGAACATTGAGAATATTGTTTCAAAAATGTCCTTATTTGTCGTCGAGTAGAAATCGTCGGCATTGAGCACGCCGATTATATCCCCTACGCAACGCGAGTCAATGAGCATCGATCCCAGCACCGCCTGCTCTGCTTCTGTATTATGTGGTATCTGCCTATGTAATAGATCTTCCACGTTTACTTTTTCCCTTCGATTACTAATACATTAATCGTGCCTGTAATTTCAAATCCAAGCTTACACTTTACTTCGTAATTACCAAAAGTTTTAATTGGATCATCTTGAACTATTTTGTTCTTCTCAACTTCAATATTGTGTTGCTTTAATAGTTCTTCAGAGATTTCCTTTGATGTGACTGAACCAAATAGCTTACCACCATCTCCGCCACCTTTTGCTGATATTGTTACGAGGACGTCAGCTAGTTTGCCGGAGATTTCTATAGCTTTTGCTTTGTCCGTTTCTAATTTCTTTAGGCGCGCTTTTTCTTGTTGCTTCATAACTGTTAGATTCTCGGGTGTTGCTTGTATGGCAAGTTTTTTCGGCAACAGAAAATTGCGTGCATATCCATCGGAAACGTTGACTAATTCACCTTTTTTCCCTGATCCTTTTACGTCTTGTTGCAATATAACTTTCATAATTCACCTCTCAATTTTTTAAATACTCGTCAATTGCCTGTTGAAGCTCAGCCATTACATCTTCAGCCGTTTTGCCCTTCACTTGCAAGCCTGCTGTTGCCTGACTTCCGCCACCGCCAAGTTTTTCCAGAATTACTTGGACATTTACATTTCCTATACTACGAGCAGACACATATACAGTCCCGTTATCTTCTGCAATAACAAATGACGTATCTACACCTTTTATCCCAAGCAGTTCGTCTGCAGCTTGAGCAATGCTTATTCTACAATGTCCGGCCTCGCTCACAGCAATTGCAATGCCATCTCTATACATCTTTGCTTCACGCAATAGCTCATACTTGGCAAGTGCAATATCGATATCAGTTTGTAACATTCTCTTAACTTCAGCTGCGTCAGCGCCTGCGCGCTTGAGATATGCGGCTGCGTCAAATGTCCCACTTCCTGTGTTTATTGTAAATCCTTTTGTGTCGAGAACGATCCCTGCAAGAAGTGCTTCTGCTTCTTCTCTAAGAATGTTGTTTCTTTCCACCAAATATTGCATCATTTCAGTAACTAGTTCTGATGCAGAGGAAGCATATGGCTCGTGGAAGTTAAGCACCGCATTTTCGATATAGTTTGAAGCTCTGCGGTGATGGTCAATAACGGCTATGCGCGTACACGATAGAAGCAGCGACTCCGACTCTACCTTCTCAGGCCTGCTGGTATCTACTACCACGAGTAGTGTCCTGCTGTCTGCTTGCAAGATAGCATCTTGGGGTGATATGAAAACACTTTTATACTCCGGCAATTCTTTCATCATATTAATGACATTATTTGCAATGGATGTTTCCAAATCAACAACAATGTGTACTTGCTTGTTCTTTGCTCGAGCTATGCAGCATACGCCAATCGCCGAACCTATAGAGTCAAGGTCTGCAATTTTATGCCCCATGACGAATACAGCTGATGCATCATTAAGAAGCTCGCCAAATGCGCTTGCCATAACCCTTGCTTTAACCTTTGTTTTTCGCTCGATTCTTTGGGGACGTCCGCCATAGAATTCAAATCCATAATTATTTCTGACTACTGCTTGATTTCCGCCTCTACTAAGAGCCATCTCAATTCCCAAACTGGCAAAACGATAGTTTTCTTGCGGTGACCCACCATCTTTTCCAATGCCTATGCTCAATGTGGCTTGAACTCCACCTGCACCGACACATGTACTGACCTGCTCCAGTACAGAGAAATTGTCGTTTATTATAGACTCAAGGAATCTCTCTTCAAACAGGAAGAAATATCTATCTCTGTCGTACCTGCATAGATAGCCATCTTTCTCTGCTATCCAGTGAGTTATTATTTCGTTAATATCAGAACGAAGTGATGATTTTTGTGTTTCATTTAGCCCATTCACCAGCTCATCATAGTTGTCAAGCACCAGCAATGTGAATATAAGTCGTGAATCAATATATGCATTGCACATTTCTATATACTCTGTTACATCGAGCCAGTATGTCATGGCTACATAATCTCGTTCTGAAACTACTATACTTCCATACACCATATATAATTTGTCGCCTATTTGGATAGGCTCGTCTGATTCGTTCTTCCCATCAAGCAGCCAATCCCATGTGTAACCCGGAATTATATCTGTAACACTTCTTTCAAAATACGGCTCTTCAGTGCCTGATATTAGCGCAAAACGCTCATTGGACCACACGATCTCGCCTGTTTCCGTATTATATATTAGTACAGGTAGAGGTGTGTCACGAACTGTCAGGTCCATGCTTTCTGACATGGATTCTAAATAGCTGAGTAGCTTTTGTGTGCGATTTCTTGTAGAAAAATGGAGATAAACTGCTGCAAAAACTACGACGAATAACTGTGCTCCTGCCAGTATTCTCGCATACCCTCCAATAAAGAATGTAGAGATAGCAAAAATAATGAGCAATATAAAATATAGTCGCACATTTGGTTGTAGAAATCTGGGCAGTTTTTTACTCATTGTAAATTCGTCCTTTTTCTCATCTTTGTTGTGATTGACTATTGTATCAATATAACGGTTTCAATGCAATTAAAAATTCAAATTAGTTACAAAATGCTTGCAATTACAAGAAATACATGATAGTATGTGCAAGTTGATTGTGTTATGCATTTTTAATGCATTACCAAATCACAACGCAATACACATGTTTTCCGGCGCAGTTGTGTATTTGCGAGTCCTGATGAGTGGGATCCCCCACTCTTTTTTCTGCAAATTATGTGAAACTTAAAATTTGCAACTATTCATATATTAGATAACAATTCTAAAGATAATAATGATATTACGACGAAGGAGTAATGAAACATGAACGCCGATTTTTTCTCTGCTATTGTTGATATTGAAAAGGAAAAAGGAATACCACAGTCTTATATGCTCGAGAAGATTGAGCATGCACTTTTAGCTGCGCTAAAAAAAGACTATCCTGAGTACGCTGACTGCGCACGCGTGGTTTTAGATCCTGTTGAGAAAACAGTTGATATGTTTTTCCAAAAGGAAGTTGTTGAAGAGATTGAAAACCCTAATACTCAATATACTCTTGAGCAAGCCCGAGAAATTAATAAGAAAGTCGAAATCGGTGAATTTATTAACGAGCCGGTCGACACTACAAAATTCGGACGTATTGCTGCACAGGCTGCAAAGCAAGTCATTATTCAAGGTATTCGTGAAGCCGAACGCAACATTGTTTATGATGAGTTCACTTCAAAAGAACATGAGATTTTGACAGGTGTTGTAACTAGAATTGATCCACGCACAGGTGGTGTTTCTATTCAGATTGGCTCAAGCTCTGAGCATACTGAAGCAATGCTTTCACATGGAGAGCGTATTCCAAATGAACCATTAAATGATGGCGATAGAATAAAGGTTTATGTTATTGAAGTTAAAAAGTCCACAAGAGGACCACAAATACTCATTTCAAGAACACATCCAGGCCTTGTAAAACGCTTGTTTGAACTTGAAGTTCCAGAAATCCATGATGGTATTGTTGAGATTAAAAGTATCGCTCGCGAAGCCGGAAATCGCACAAAGATAGCCGTTGACACAAACGATCCTGAAGTTGAACCAATCGGCGCATGTGTTGGTTCAAAAGGAGCACGTGTAAATGCAATCGTCAACGAACTTGGTGGCGAGAAGATCGATATCGTTAGGTATAGCGACGACCCAAGAGAATATATCGCGTCCGCCCTTGCGCCATCTGAGGTTGTGGAAGTTGAAATGAACGAAGATGGCAAATCATGCCGTATCATTGTGCCTGACAGCCAATTGTCTTTAGCTATTGGTAAAGAAGGTCAAAACGTCCGACTTGCTGCAAGACTTACAGGATATAAAATTGACATTAAGCCTGAGAGCCAAGCTTAGGACTATCATTGATAGAGTCACATTAGTCAAAACAGGAGAGCATTTTGTCAAAGTTGTCAAAGAAAGTACCGTTAAGAATGTGCCTTAGTTGCCGTGAAATGAAAGAAAAAGGCCAACTTGTCCGCGTGGTTAAATCGCCTGAGGGCGAGGTGTCAGTGGATTTCTCCGGGAAAAAGCCCGGACGGGGTGCATATCTATGTAGCGACCTGACTTGCTTTAAAAAGGTCGTGAAATCAGGCGCACTTTCAAGAGCCTTTAAGACCCCGGTGTCTGAAGATATAATAAATCAGTTAGAACAACAGTTAAGTGCATCACATTTGAAGCACCAACAACATCAATAACTTACACAGAGGTGAAGAACGTATATGGATCGTTGTCTGGCCATTCTGGGAATGGCGAAAAAAGCGGGATATCTCGCTGTCGGCGGGGAAGCAGTTGCAATAGCCGCACGACATGGTAAAACAAAATTAATTATTACAGCAACCGATGCGTCAAGCGGATCAGTTCGACGAGCAAAGCACGGCGCTGAAATAGGCAGAGCAAAGTATATCCCCGTACCATATACAATGTTTGAGCTGGGAAATGTCGCAGGATATGGCTCACCCGGTACGATAGCATTTCTTGACAAAGGGTTAGCAGAAAATTTTGAAAAAAGGTTAGCAGAAAAAGGGAACGCAAAGGAGGTAGATGCATAATGAGCACAATGTTTAAGTATAGAGTCCACGAAGTCGCAAAAGATTTTAAAATTCCTACCAAGAAGGTTAGTGAAATTTTGGAGAAGTATGCGACAAAACCAAAAAATCACATGCATATACTCACTGTCCAAGAGTTGGATATCATTTTTGCATACCTAACTGTTAACAACCAGATAGAAAGTATTGAAGAAGTCTTTGCTACTACAGCACCTGAAGATGAAGTAAAAGCGGTAGCAGAAAAAACCTCAGGCAAGACAGAAACGGCAGCTCCTGCAGCAGCTACAACCGCCGCAACACCGGCTGCGGATGCTACTGCAAGCAATCCTCCAATACCAGATGCTGCTCGTAAACCACAAAAGAAAATAGACAAGCCTTTCATGCCACATAAAACTCCGCAAAAGCGTGTCATTGATACATCAGGCGCGACTATTAATATGTCTAAATATGACGAACGTCTTGACAATCTTGTACCTGAGCGTGCAGAGAAAATGAGTCGCGGTAAAGAGAAGATCGTCAGAAAAGGACGTACACCACAGCAATCAATCGCACATGGCGCAAAAAGACGCCAAGAAGAGCGCGAAAGAATGCAAAAGTTACAACTTGAAGTTGCAAAGAAGGCTCCGCTCAAAGTTATGATTCCTGATGAAATCAGCGTTGGCGAGCTTGCATCACGAATGAAGAAAACCGGAGCAGAAGTTGTTCGCCAGCTTATAAAGATGGGCGTTATGGCATCTGTGTCTGATATTATTGACCACGACACAGCTGCACTTGTTGCTATCGAGCTGGGTTGTAAGGTTGAGCATGAAGTTGTTGTAACAATTGAAGAGCGTCTGATTGATGACAGTGAAGATACTGATGAAGAACTTGTATCTCGTGCACCTATCGTCGTTGTAATGGGACATGTTGATCATGGTAAAACATCACTTCTCGATAGAATCCGTAAGGAAAGCGTTGCCTCAGGTGAAGCAGGCGGAATCACACAGCATATCGGTGCTTACCAGACATCAATTCACGGTAGCCCCATAACATTCCTGGACACACCGGGTCACGAAGCATTTACAGCAATGCGTGCTCGTGGCGCCAGTGTCACTGATATCGCAATTCTAATCGTGGCAGCTGATGACGGAATAATGCCACAAACCATAGAGTCAATCAACCACGCAAGAGCAGCGTCAATACCGATAATTGTTGCGATTAACAAAATTGATGTAACCGGTGCAAACCCTGATCGAATCAAGCAGCAACTCACAGAGCACGAACTTGTCCCCGAAGAATGGGGCGGTGAAACAATCGTTTGCCCGATTTCAGCAAAAACCGGTGAAGGCATCGATCACTTACTGGAAATGATTATATTAACGGCAGAAATGGGCGAATTACGCGCTAATCCTAATCGTCTTGCTCGTGGTACTGTTATTGAAGCAAGACTTGACAAGGGACGCGGTCCTCTTATGACTGTACTTGTACAAAACGGAACATTAAAACACGGCGACACAATTATTGCAGGTACTGCAGTTGGTAACGTGCGTGTTATGATGACAGATTCCGGTGAACGCATTGAGTCTGCGGGTCCATCTGTACCTGTTGAAATTTCAGGTATGTCTGAAGTGCCTGATGCCGGTGATATGTTCAACGTTGTTACTGACGAGCGTATGGCTAAAACTCTTGCTGACCAACGTAAAACTGAAAAGCGTGATATGTCTGCAAATAAAGTCAGCGTATCATTGGATGACTTATTCTCCAGAATACAACAGGGTGAATTAAAAGATCTTAACATCATCGTTAAAGCTGACGTACAAGGTAGTGCTGAAGCGATCAAGGCTTCTCTTGAGAAGATCACAAATGAAGAAGTTCGCGTTAGAGTTATACATTCCGGTGTGGGTGCCATTAATGAGTCTGACATAATGCTTGCCTCTACAAGTGGCGCTATTATCGTAGGCTTCAACGTGCGTCCTGATAACGCAGCAAAAGACAGTGCGGTTCGTAATAATGTTGATATGCGTATGTATCGTGTTATTTACGAATGTATCAACGAGATTGAACTGGCCATGAAGGGCATGCTTGCTCCTAAGTTCCATGAAGTTGTTTATGGTCACGCTGAAGTTAGAGAAATTTACAAATCATCTGCGATTGGTACCATTTGTGGTAGTTATGTGCAAGATGGTAAGATGCTTAGAAATGCGTCTGCTCGTGTTGTTCGAGATGGCATTGTTATCCACGAGGGTGATATTGCTTCACTACGTCGCTTCAAGGATGATGTCAGAGAGGTTGCTACAAACTACGAGTGTGGTATTGCCCTTGAGAAGTTCAACGATATCAAGCTTGGCGATATCATTGAGTGTTTCGCAATGGAAGAGATTCCACACGTTTAAGGGATTATAGGAGAGCTGTGTGTTGCCGACAGCGCGCACCAGAAACTCAAATATAAATAACAATACATAATTTATTGGAGATTAAAGGCATGGCTTCTAAATCAATTCTTCGTGTAAATGAAGATATTCAGCGTGAATTATCTGCGCTGTTGCGTAATATAAAGGATCCTCGTGTTAATCAGGGTATGATTAGTATCACTTCTGTGGATACTAGTGGCGATCTTGGTCAGTGTAAGGTGTATTTGAGTGTTTTCAATTTGAAGTCCAGAAAGGATTTCTTAAGTGGTTTGAAGTCGGCTTCCGGGCATTTGCGCTACGAGCTTGGGCGTGCTTTGAGTTTGCGCCATACTCCTCAACTGATCTTTGAGCTTGATAATTCTCTCGAACGTGGTGCAAATATAACGTCGATTTTGAACACTCTCGATATTTCACATGATGATGACGATGACGTGCAATAACATTATTATCACACCCAACATCATTGCGGCCTCCGAGCCGTAATTCCATAAAGAAATGGCATACATAAAAAGATTGCAGAGTCAAGCCTGCAATGACGAGGTTTTGATTTCATGAGTATATCGTTAACAGTTGAAGAAGCTGCGGGGTGGCTTAATGAGCGAGATAATTTCCTCATTCTTACACATAGAAGACCTGACGGAGATACGTTGGGTTCTGGTGGAGCATTAGCTCAAGGCTTGCGTGAACATGGTAAAACCGCATATGTTTTAAACAACCCCGAAGCTACATTGCGCTACGTTCACTGTATCGAGCCATATATTGCTCCAGTTGATTTTAAACCTGAACATGTGATTTCAGTTGACACAGCTACAACGGATTTGTTTCCGTCCAATGCTAAAGAATATATAAGTCGTCTTTCTTTATGTATTGATCACCATCCATCAAACACCTTTTACGCTGAGTACACTTGCTTAAACGCAGAACGTGCATCTTGTGGTGAGGTCGTTTTTGATATTCTGATGAATTTATCAGGTCACGTAAGTGCTGAAACTGCAGCACGACTGTATATCGCATTATCAACTGATACAGGTTGTTTTTCATTCAGCAACACCACAGCGAATACATTAAAAGTAGCATCACAACTAGTCGATGCCGGTGCACCAAATAAAGAAATAAACAAAGTGCTTTTCAGAACCAAGTCACAAAGTCGCATAAAAATTGAAGGCATGTTGCTCTCCGGACTTGAATTTTCTTTTGACAACAAGGTTGCAATTGCATCCATTACTATGGATATGTTAAATGAGTCAGGTGCAGGTGAGGATGACTTGGATGATATCGCTGCTCTTCCCTGCTCTATTGAAGGCGTTTTTATTGGAATAATAATACGTGAATTGTCATCAAAAAATAAATGCAAACTCTCAGTTAGATCAAACGCCCCGTATAACGCAAGGCTGGTATGTGAACATTTTGGTGGTGGCGGTCACGATTTAGCTGCAGGTTGCATTATAAACAAGTCGATATCTGAGATAAAAGAACTTCTGGTTCCTGTACTAAAAGAATCTAAACCATCCTTGTGACAGTATTTAGAGTTGGAGTGAAATATTGTATAGCGGTATTTTAATTGTTGATAAACCTGCGGGCTGGACTTCACATGATGTGATTGCAAAGCTGCGAGGAGCATTAAAGCAAAAGCGTATTGGACACGGTGGCACACTTGACCCTATGGCAACAGGAGTGTTGCCTGTTTTTATAGGTCGTGGAACACGGGCTGCAGAGTTTTGTGAAAATGCAGAAAAAGAGTACATTGCTGAGCTGAAGCTCGGTGTTGTTACAGATACACAGGACATAACAGGTAATGTACTTAGTGAAAATGATGTTTGTGCTTCGTATGAGGATTTATGTGCGGTTCTTCCTCATTTCATGGGAGCACAAAAGCAGATCCCTCCCATGTATTCGGCTATAAAAAAGGACGGACGAAAGCTCTACGAGCTTGCACGCAAAGGCATTGATATCCCCCGTGAAGCCAGAGATATTAATATTTCAACTCTTGAGCTACTCAGTCCGCCGGATGGCGAAAAAACCGATAAACATATATATCGGCTTCGTGTCGCATGCTCCAAGGGTACATATATACGCACCCTATGCCATGATATTGGCGCATCTCTCGGTTGTGGCGGAACACTTTCCGCACTGCAAAGAACTCGTGCAGGAGTATATACAATCGAAATGTCACACTCTCTTGAAAGTATACTTAATGCTTTGTCAAGTGATGTCGCTTATAAAAGCGACGAATTCAGACGCAACTTCCTGCTCCCTGTGGACAGTATATTTTCTGACTTCCCTGCAATATATCTCAGCGAATCTGAAAGCCGCAAAGCCCGAAACGGCGTAGCAGTGCAGGCACAAGGCCATAATGCCGACGGGAAATACAGAATATACTCCCCCGGTTCTGAGTTTTTACTACTTGGTGAAATTAAAAACAACAAGATTAAAACCATAAAGAGTTTCTTTGAGGTTTGAGGAGATCACATAGTCATGGTTGTTTTATGACTGAACATCGTGAAAGGAATGGTCATGTTTATGATTGAAAAAAAGCGAGTGATTGCACTCGGATACTTTGATGGAATACATATCGGTCATGCAGCGCTTATGAAGCGCGTAATTGAAGTCGGCAACGAAACAGGACTTATTCCGTCTATTATAACATTCGACTCTCATCCACGAAGCCTTGTGGATGGAAAAGTTGTACCTTTGATTAATTCGCCTGAGGATAGAGCGGGGTTGATCCGCCGTGTTTTCGGCATTGAAGATATTATTTTCTTGCATTTTGATAGAAATACCGTTTCCATGTCATGGAGCAAGTTTATTGATCACCTTGTAGAGGAATTCGGCGCAAGACATCTGGTGGCTGGATTTGACTTTAGGTTTGGTTATTCTGCCGAAGGTAGTAGTGACATGCTTGCTGTTAAGTGCAAGGAAATAGGAATCGGTTGCAACATTATTCCTGATGTAAGATTTGATGGTGTTGTCAGTAGCTCGACGCATATTCGCGAGCTAATAATGTCAGGAGATATGGAACGTGCAAATCTTTTCTTAGGGCACCCTCATGTGCTCACAGATGTTGTCCGCTATGGTTATAAATTAGGAAGAACGCTTGATGCACCAACAATCAATATGCGTTTTGCTCCAGGTGTGCTCATTCCTGCTTTTGGCGTGTATGCAACTAAAGTATATTTAGATGATGGTTCTGAAAATATAAGTGTTACAAATATCGGTGTTCGCCCTACGGTTGATAACTCTAATCATGTCACTGCAGAAACACATATTTTGGACTTTCAACGTAACCTATATGGACATCAAGTGCGAATAGAATTTTACAAACGTATTCGCCCGGAAGTTAAGTTTAATGATGTTAATGAGCTGAAAGCGCAGATTCACGATGACTGTGAAGCTGCAAGAGCGTATTTTGCAAACTACTAGGGTGTTATTGACTATAGACAATGATGGAGGTTATAGATAATGATTACACTTAAGAAAAAAGCTATCTTCATGTTTAGTGCAATTTTGTTTGCTTATGGATTATACGAGATAAGTTTAATTGTTTATTTCGATTTTGCAGACCAAGATGTTTTTATCGCTACAATCTTGAACTTTGCGTTGATTGTATTTTTCATTACACTAGAGAAAGTCGAGTATTTTTTCTTTAATAAGTATAAACGTAACCTTGAAGGCAAGGATGTAAAACTTCTTGATCGTATTTTTCTCAAACTCTGGGGCGGCGCTTCTTTCAAATCCGCAATGTATCTTTTCTATATCGTCGTCATCATATACTCTGCGCTACTTGCAGCAAATCCGGAAATGAGCGTGCGCATATTCCCCGAAGGTTACTTGCCGACTGTCAGATATGGTATTCTCTTTTTGGTTGCTTTAGATAAGTTCACAGAGCAACTGTTTAAAGATATTAAGATGCAGGATAAATAGCTGTCGATAATGACGATTAGGCACAATTAAGCATAAAATCCTTGTAATGGTATTGTTACTATGTTAGAATATTCTTCGCATCGGGGTGTGGCGCAGTTGGTAGCGTGCTTGACTGGGGGTCAAGAGGTCGCAAGTTCAAGTCTTGTCACTCCGACCATCCCTTAAAAACCGTTGCAATTGCAACGGTTTTTGCGTATATAAATCATCTGTACACGTTTTGTACACGATATTACAATAAAATAGGTTCAACCCTGCAAAAATGAGAGAGTCCGATTATATAGTCGGGCTTTCTATTTTCGTGTCAAAAAAATAATAGAACGCTATTCCTCATCTTCATCTTTTGGTTCCATAAAGTATTCAATCTGTTTTTGTTTTCCTGAAGGCAATGCTTTTCGGCGTTCTAACCGTTCTTGAGCTTCCTGCATGAATTCTTTAATTTTCTGCTCAAAGACTGCTTTGGGCGGTAGTTCTGTCCAATATTCAGCAACAGCAATACCTGCCTTGTCCATTTTTAGCATTTCAATTTTCTTTCGGTTTGCAGTTGCACAAAGAATAATTCCGATTGGAGCATCCTCACCATCTTGACGTTCATATTCGTCTAGCCAAGCCAAGTAAAGTTCCATCTGCGACTTATACGCAGCTTTAAAACTTCCGATTTTCAAATCAACAGCTACAAGTCTCTTTAATATACGATTATAGAACAGTAAATCGAGAACCACCTCGTCACCATCAATTGCCATTCGCTTTTGTTTATCAACATAAGCAAAACCATTACCAAATTCCAAAATGAATTGCTGAATATCTGTAAGAATTGCTTTTTCTAAATCCGCTTCGAGGTAATTGTCTTTCAAATCAAGAATATCTAATAAAAATGGGTCTTTAAAAGCGTTGAATGGTATAGTTGATTTCTCTGTAAGCGCTGTATTTGCGATTTCGTTGCGTTCAAATGCCTTGCGCGCAATTTGACGGCGAAGCTCACGAACACCATACTTTCTTTGTGAAACGTCTTGTGCATAGTAAATCCTTGCCTCATCGGATTTTAATGGTAATAACTCAATAATATGCGACCAACTTAATTGTGGCGACAGTGTCGCCACAATTCTATAATCAGTAAATCTCTCCGCAAAACGCATCATTCGACGGAGATTTGTCAACTCAAATGAACTTCCATATTTTTCTTGCAATTGAAGCGACAGTGTCGCCACAATCTGTTTTCCATATGTGGCGCGTTTTTCATTAAGGATAACAGAATTGACATGTACGCCAACTTCCCAAAACATCAGTGTAGCTTCACTGTTTACTGAAGTTTGTGCGCGGAATTTTCGGTTTTCAATGATTTCTGACACTCGCTTGAAAAGTTCATTTTCGTCAATCGTCGTAACATTCTGCAATTCCGGTTCGTTATTTTTCTTGCTCATATAAGCTACTCCTCGTATTCCAAGCAGTTCATTGATTTTTTCTTCTTTCTGCCACAGCTACCCTCATTGTACCATTAACGAAATAATAATGCCATGAATTATATCTCAAAAAGCACGTTTTCATAAGAAAATTATTTTTAAACCGGAAGACGTTTTGGAGCGAGTGAAGTTATTTTTAGAAAGAGTTAACCTTTCTGATTCATTATCGGATAAAAATTGAGCCGCGCTTTAGTGAAATAAGTGATATTTGCGATTTTTTAACAGCATGCGTGATTGTTAATACAATTCTGTTAAGAAACGCCACCCAACTTGTCTATTTGAGTGACGAATCAGTAATTTTCATAGTATTCTGCTCATTTGGAAGTCTATAAGCTATTGGTATTATTGGGTTTTCCTAAGTCCCATAATTCCACTCCGACCACGAATCCGCTTAGAGCCGTAAGGCTTTGAGCGGGTTTTATTGTGTTTTTGAATAATTATGGTGGAAATTCCGCTTTCACTTTGGTATAGTGAGTGCGTGTAAGTAATGGTATCGAAAGTAGAGTGACATAATTATGATATATTCACTAATCGCAGAAGCTACTGAATGCGATTTCAAGCTCGAAGTAGAAAAACAAAAGCCCGTGAGTTGGCTTAAAAGTGTAAGTGCATTTTCTAATGGTGCAGGTGGTACGCTCTTTTTTGGCGTACGCAACGATGGCAAAGTTATTGGACTCAGCGATTTGCAATTAGATGCAGATTTTATTAGTCGTAGAATTAGGGATTTAATCAAACCTATGCCCGACTTTGTTCTCACTGCACACACCGATAATGGTGATAATTTTCTTTCCCTAGTTGTCAAAGCCGGGCGAAGCACTCCGTTTTA